>TARA_R110002110_G_scaffold7099_1_pt1 | contig 77769 bp, 76 predicted proteins | sample TARA_R110002110 | Tara Oceans TARA_R110002110 (sample SAMEA4397330) | marine metagenome | biome: Polar Biome; feature: [SRF] surface water layer (ENVO:00010504); material: water (ENVO:00002006), including particulate matter (ENVO:01000060) such as... | depth 5 m | reverse complement strand
ATGTTTAAAATTATCGCGATAATTATGTTTACGGTATGGAATTGAGATTTAAGCGACAATAAAGTGGTCATCGTTCCGGCTCCAGCAATTAATGGAAATGCAAGAGGGACAATAGAGGCTGAGCTAGCTTCTTCGTCGCGGTAAATTCGAATTCCTAAAATCATTTCTAATGCTAAAAAGAATAAAACAAAGGAACCGGCGACTGCAAATGAGTTGACATCGATACCAATCAGTTTTAAAAGCTCTTCACCCACAAATAGGAATACAATCATGATAAATCCGGATGCTAAAGAAGCTTTTTCAGATTCAATATGTCCAAATTTTGATCTTAGGTCAACGATAATCGGAATGGAACCCACGATATCAATCACGGCAAAAAGCACCATCCCAACAGTAATTATCTCCCTTATATCTAGTTCCATAACGTATTTTTTTATTTGCAAAGGTAAACTAATCAATGGATATCTTAGTAAAGCTAGAAGTTTGTTCGAATATAATTATTTCTCTAATTATGGATTCAATTAAGCTGTTTTTTGATATCTACGCTGCTGCAAATGATTGTAATAAAACTAAAAAACGTATGTTGGGTTTGTGTTAGCTTATATAAAAAGCAACATTTAACAGATAGGCTTTGTCTTAGTTTGACTATCTTTGCACTTTATAATCTCAGTATACCACAATAATGTTTCAACTAGGAAAAACCATCGTTTCAGAAGATATTTTAAGTAAAGATTTTGTTTGCAATTTAACAGCCTGCAAGGGGGCTTGTTGCGTTAACGGAGATGCCGGTGCGCCACTAAGTCTAGAGGAAACAAAAATTTTAGAAAAAATATATCCAAAGGTAAAGCCGTTCCTTCGTAAGGAGGGAATTGCAGTTATTGAGGCGCAAGGAACTTCGATAGTAGGTACAGATGGTGATCTTGAAACGCCACTTATTGACGACAAAGATTGCGCTTATGTAATCTATGATGGTAAAACAGCACTCTGTGGTATTGAGCAAGCTTATAATCAAGGAATAATAGACTGGAAAAAACCTGTTTCCTGTCATTTATATCCTATTCGTGTAAAAGATTTCACTGAATTTGCTGCTGTCAATTATGACAGATGGGATATTTGTGATCCAGCCTGTTCGTTAGGTCAGGAACTTGAGGTTCCAATCTATAAATTTGTCAAAGAAGCCTTGGTTAGAAGGTTTGGCGAAGACTGGTACATGGAACTTGAAAAAGTGGCTGAAGAGCTGAAAAAATAATTCTGAAATAATGCCATTTTTTTATCGCGCCCTATTTTTAAATTTCTATAGTTCACGGTGCTTTAGCGGGTTTTACAAAACTTAAAACCCTGAATAATAAGCACTTGTGGTTTTGTGAAAAACGTTCTGTTTTTCCGTCTTTGTTAAAAACTATGGCCGATTGTGGATAAGTTTGGCTTTTAATTATCGCAATATTTTACAATCTTTGTAAAACACGAAATACTTAAAAATTCGTTAAAATATCAAAAAAACAAACAACAACAATGTCACAAATTGAACCAATATTACAAGAGAATAAAAATCGTTTCGTAATTTTTCCTATCAAGCATCATGATATATGGGAATGGTATAAGAAGATGGAAGCTAGTTTTTGGACTGCGGAAGAAATCGATTTATCGCAAGATTTGAATGACTGGAACAATAAGTTGAATGATGATGAGAGGTATTTTGTGAAACATATTCTTGCTTTTTTTGCAGCTTCAGACGGAATTGTAAATGAAAACTTGGCGGAAAATTTTGTGAATGAAGTGCAATATGCTGAGGCAAAATTCTTTTATGGTTTCCAAATCATGATGGAGAATATTCATAGTGAAACATATTCATTATTGATTGACACCTATGTGAAAGATGAAGCTGAAAAAGATAGACTGTTTAATGCATTGGAAGTTTTTCCAGCTATTAAGAAAAAAGCAGACTGGGCTTTACAATGGATCGAATCTGATTCGTTTGCAGAGCGACTAATTGCTTTTGCAGCTGTTGAAGGGATTTTCTTCTCAGGAGCGTTTTGTTCTATTTACTGGTTGAAAAAACGTGGATTAATGCCGGGATTGACATTTTCTAATGAATTGATTTCTCGTGACGAAGGAGTTCATTGCGACTTTGCAGTGCATTTACACAATCATCACTTGATTAACAAAGTACCAAAAGAACGAATCAGAAGCATTATTGTTGATGCTTTGAATATTGAAAGAGAATTCATTACAGAATCACTTCCAGTAAGTTTAATAGGGATGAATGCTGTCTTGATGACGCAATATTTAGAATTTGTTGCCGATAGATTATTAGTTGAATTGGGTTGCAACAGAGAATATAACACTACAAATCCATTTGATTTTATGGATATGATTTCGCTTCAAGGGAAAACAAATTTCTTTGAAAAGAAAGTAGCCGAATATCAAAAATCAGGGGTTATGAATACTGATGGAGATGCTCAAAAAATATCTTTTGACGCTGACTTTTAATTTTTAGAAGCAAAAAAGTTAAGCTGTAAAGTAAATTGAAAGCTTAGTTTTAGCAGAAAAATTATAATAATAAAAACTTTGAGTCTTTGCGTCTATAGGGGTTAGCGGAGATACATTCCTAAAGCATAAATACATTGTGCCTTAGCGCCCTAGTGGCAAAAAATAAATTACAAATAACAAGAAACAGCGAAGGGATTTTCTGTTTTAAAAACAAACAAAAGTATGTACGTAGTAAAAAGGGACGGCCACAAAGAGCCGGTAATGTTCGACAAAATCACAGATAGAATTAAAAAACTATGTTATGGTTTAAATGATTTAGTAGATGCTGTGAAAGTGGCAATGCGAGTAATTGAAGGACTTTATGATGGAGTTTCTACGTCAGAATTAGATAACTTAGCAGCTGAAACTGCAGCTTCGATGACTATTGCGCATCCGGATTATGCACAATTAGCAGCGAGAATTGCGATTTCAAATTTGCATTCGAATACAACAAAATCATTTTCGGAAACAATGACCGAAATGTTTGAATATGTAAACCCAAGAAATGGACAATATGCTCCATTAATTGCTGATGATGTATACAAAGTAATTCAGGAAAATGCTGAGTTTTTAGACTCGCATATCATTTACAATAGAGATTTCAACTACGATTATTTCGGATTCAAAACATTAGAGCGTTCTTATTTGCTTAAAATAAACGGGAAAATTGTTGAGAGACCACAACATATGTTAATGCGTGTTTCTGTAGGGATTCACTTAGATGATTTAGAGTCGGTTTTAGAGACTTATGACTTAATGTCTAAAAAATTCTTTACGCATGCAACACCAACATTATTTAATTCAGGAACTCCAAAACCTCAAATGTCTTCTTGTTTCCTTTTAGCAATGCAAGATGATAGTATTGACGGGATATACGATACGTTGAAACAAACGGCAAAAATCTCGCAATCAGCAGGTGGAGTAGGACTTTCTATTCACAATGTACGTGCAACAGGTTCTTACATTCGCGGAACAAACGGTACCTCAAACGGAATTGTTCCTATGTTGAGAGTATTTAACGATACAGCGCGTTATGTTGATCAAGGTGGTGGAAAGCGTAAAGGTAGTTTTGCTATTTATATCGAAACTTGGCATGCAGATATTTTTGATTTCTTGGATTTGAAGAAAAATACAGGAAAAGAAGAGATGCGTGCGAGAGATTTATTCTTTGCGATGTGGACTTCTGATTTGTTTATGAAAAGAGTTCAGGAAGACGGTAATTGGACGTTGATGTGTCCTAACGAATGTCCTGGTTTGTACGATGTATATGGTGAAGAATTTGAGAAAATGTACACCGATTATGAAAAAGCAGGTAAAGGAAGAAAAACCATCAAAGCACATGAATTGTGGGAGAAAATTCTAGAATCTCAAATAGAGACTGGAACTCCTTATATGCTATATAAAGATGCAGCTAACCGTAAATCAAATCAAAAGAATTTAGGAACAATACGTTCTTCAAACTTGTGTACTGAAATTATGGAGTATACTTCTCCTGATGAAGTGGCGGTTTGTAACCTTGCGTCGCTTTCATTACCAATGTTTGTTGATAACGGTAAGTTTGATCACGAAGCATTTTATAATGTAACAAAACGTGTAACGAAAAACTTGAATAAAGTTATTGATAGAAATTACTATCCTGTAAAAGAGGCAGAAAATTCTAACCTACGTCACAGGCCAATTGGTCTTGGAGTACAGGGACTAGCAGATGCATTTATTATGTTGCGTTTGCCTTTTACATCTGATGAAGCTAAAAAGCTGAATCAAGAAATTTTTGAAACATTATACTTTGCTGCTGTAACCGCTTCTATGGAAATGGCAAAAGTAGAAGGAGCTTATTCAACATTTAAAGGATCACCAATCTCTCAGGGAGAATTTCAACACAATCTTTGGAATATTAAAGATGAAGAATTGTCAGGCCGTTGGGACTGGGCTTCATTGAGAAAAGAAGTAATGGAGCACGGAGTTCGTAATTCATTATTAGTTGCGCCAATGCCTACTGCTTCAACTTCTCAAATTCTTGGAAATAACGAAGCATTCGAACCTTATACTTCTAATATTTACACACGTCGTGTATTGTCAGGAGAGTTCATTGTGGTAAACAAACATTTATTACATGATTTAGTGGAGCGTGGTTTGTGGAATGAAACCATGAAACAAGAATTAATGAGAAATAATGGTTCTGTTCAAGACCTAGATATTCCTCAAGATTTGAAAGAATTGTACAAAACAGTTTGGGAAATGTCGATGAAAGATATTATCGATATGTCACGTCATCGCGGTTATTTTGTAGATCAATCGCAATCATTGAACTTGTTTATGCAAAATGCCAATTATTCAAAACTAACTTCTATGCACTTTTATGCGTGGCAGTCTGGATTGAAAACGGGAATGTATTACTTGAGAACAAAAGCGGCAGTTGATGCGATTAAATTTACATTGAACAACGATAAAAAAGCAGAGCCAATCGAAGTGATGTCTAAACCGGCTCCGGTAGCAGCTCCAGTAGCTGTGGAAGCGGCAGTAGAGATGACTGCTGATGAATACAAAGCAATGATTGAGCTGGCTAAAAATGCTGGTCCAGATGATTGCGAAATGTGTGGTTCATAAATACAAATAGAATGATAAAGGCCTCTTAATTGAGGCCTTTTATAAGAATAGTAATTTTAAATCATTTGCCTGAGTAGTAAAAAAATAATGCGCATAAAAAAAGGGACATCTATGACATCCCTAGCTTGGTAAACTTAATAATAACGCCCTCGGAAGCTTTTTTATTTAAGTTATATAAAGATGATGAGGTTATCTCACCTACTTTTTTAATACATCAAAAGTATAAAATCGAAGTCTTTCTACCAAGTTTTTTTTGCATAGAATTAGCACTGTTGATATTTTAATTATTTACACCATATAAAATAAGGGGGTAGAGAAGTTATCAACATTTTTTTAATTTTTAAATCAAAAACAAACATGGTGAATTTAAGTATTTACAGATTTACGCTTTCAAATAAAGCAAAAGAACAACAAGTTTTAAACCTTTTTAATGAAGAGGAAGACTTATTAGAAACAATGAATGACTTCTGTAGTCATATATATATAAACATCAAATCGTATACTGATGTCCAAGGGAAGTATAGAACGCTTTCTCTTGCTAATAATCAAATCAAAGATGATACTAAGAGAATCATTACAGGTTATTTAGCTTCTGCATACACCGGTGAATATGGAAAAATAAAAGATCGAAAAACTTCTGATCTTAAGTATGATATTTTAAAAGGGGACTTGTTTAGTAAAGATTTCTTCTACCTTATTCATGTACCTAAAAATTCAAAATATGGCTTCTTTATTTTTCAAAAAAAAGAAAACCATGGAGTGAAAGTAGCTTTTGAAAGTGCTTTTAATGCTTTTATGAGGTCTAAAGGAATTTCAAACTATTATTTCGAATTAAAACATGCACCTGCAAGATATTTGATTAGGAACATTCTGGAATTTGGAAAATTAAAAGAATTTAGACTTATTGATGCTACAGAAAAATCATTAAATATGAATTTAGGTAGGGAGGAACGCGTGGTGAAGCTGAATAATTCAGCAAATAATTTAGCTATTAAAAATGTTCTAATAGAGTTGTTCGATAATTTTTCTTCAGAAAATAAAATTCCTTTTTTAAATCATGGCGAATTTGACGAAATTACATTTGTAATTAATCATGATGGTGTTTCTAAAACTTTTTATATTAAGGATAAAGATAAAATTAGGACGAGCATAAATGTTAGTACAATGGTTGAATTTGAAGATGGTGAGGCTACATTTGAGTCATTAATTAGAGTTTCATTAGAGTTGATTAATTCTGCAGCATAGATTTTTAATTATTATGTTTTCAGGAGTTCTTTAGATGTAATCTAGAGAACTCCTTTTGTTTTGTGGATTTTTTAAATTCAAAATTTGTTTAGTGAAGACAAACCTTGTGTGAATAGAGAACATGTTTATTGATATTTAAAATACTGATTCCTTGAATTTCATAAAACTATCAAAAAATTCTATAAAGGCCAACTGCCTCGTGCAGAGCACATTTGTAATATCAAATGAAATAATTATCGGAGCAGTCTATAATATTAAGAAAATAAGGAATGGAATAATACAATTATTATATGCTACTTGTACTAATGACTTGATTGTATATTCAAAACAAGCCAGTAATATTGAGATATTTATTCTAGCCTTTTTCATAGAATCCAATCGTCATTTTATCGCTGACACTCTTTTTATGGATGTGTTAATGAAATATTTGTAGTGTACTATAGGTTGTCAAACATCTAGTATAGAAGCCAAATAAAATTCAAAATCCAAACAATTCTCAAGTATATAGAATAAGATCAGCAATCAATTATGGTTGTTTTTTTGGGGAGTTGTCTCCTGCTTTTCATTTCAATCTTTTTATTCCTGAAAAAAATTAGAGATAAAATGGATTTCCATTGTAATCGGGGCTAGAGAATTGATGTTTGAATTGGTTTTAGGGTTGTTAAGTTGATTGGGTTTTCAGTTCGTTTAAATGTTAAAAAGCAGTTGTGAAACTAGCATAATAATGAAAATTCTTAATAATAATTTAAGAATAAATCACTATATTTGAGTAGGTTGAGATTATTTATGAGACTTTTTTTAAATTTAAAAAATAGTAAATATGAAAAGCAAAACATTTAAAATTACTGATCATGTACTCGCTTCGCAAGGACAGCGTTTCTTAAACGTAATAATTGACTCACTCTTTATTTACATCCTTGTTTTGAGTGCAGGAACCACTATTGTTTTAATAGCTGAAGCTACAAGTAACTTTGCGGTTTCTGGTTGGGTTGAAACTATGAATGTAGTAGAAATTATGGGTTACGGATTGCTAATATTGTTTTTGTATTACTTTTTGACCGAAGTTTATTTCTCTAGAACGCTAGCGAAATTAGTTACCGGAACTGTTGTTGTTAGAAGTGATGGTTCAAAACCCACAATCAAAATGATTTTTATTAGAACCTTAAGTCGGTTTATAATTTTCGATGCCTTGTCTTATTTAGGCGCAGTTTCTAGAGGCTGGCATGATAGCCTTTCAGGTACTTATGTGGTTAAGAAAAAGAGGCTTGCTAAAGGCATACGGTTTTTTAATAACCCAGAAGAATTTGGAAAAGCAGAATAATAGAAAAACCTAGTGCGTATGTAGACACTAGGTTTTTTCGTTTTCTATTATATTGTTGCGGTATTGCTAACCGCAATTCGCATTTGTTTAGCTGCAGTTACCATTTCGATTAATGCTTTTTTAGTTTCATCCCAATGACGCGTTTTTAAACCGCAATCAGGATTTACCCACAGTTGGTCTATTGGAATTACAGCAGTTGCTTTTTCTAATAAATCAACCATTTCTTGACTAGAAGGAACACGAGGTGAGTGAATATCATACACTCCAGGTCCAATCTCATTTGGATATTTAAAATCAGCGAAAGCGTCTAGTAGTTCCATTTGCGAACGCGAGCATTCTATTGTAATCACATCAGCATCCATATCAGCAATATTCTGAATGATGTCATTAAACTCGCTATAGCACATGTGCGTGTGGATTTGGGTGTCGTCACTCACGCCACTTGCCGAAATTCGAAATGCTTTTGTAGCCCAGTCTAGGTATGCTGCCCATTCTTCTTTGCGCAATGGCAATCCTTCTCTAATTGCTGGCTCATCAATTTGGATGATTTTAATTCCTGCTTTTTCAAGATCTATTACTTCATCACGAATCGCTAAGGCAATTTGCGTACAGGTTTCTGACCTTGGTTGATCATTACGTACAAACGACCATTGCAAGATAGTTACCGGACCAGTTAGCATTCCTTTTACCCATTTTGGAGTAAGCGATTGTGCAAACTCGGCCCATTTTACAGTCATTGGTTTTGGTCGAGAAACATCACCATAAATAACGGGTGGCTTCACACAACGGCTTCCATAGCTTTGAACCCAACCATTTTTGGTAAAAGTAAATCCGTCCAATTGTTCTCCAAAGTATTCTACCATATCGTTACGTTCAAATTCGCCGTGAACTAAAACATCAATCCCAGACTCTTCCTGAAAGCGAATCGTTTCTTCGGTTTCTTTTCGAATAAGGGTATCGTATTCTGATTGTGATAGTTCTCCTTTTTTAAACTTTGCTCTCCAGCTACGTACTTCTGCTGTTTGAGGAAAAGAACCAATAGTTGTAGTTGGGAATAAAGGCAGTTTTAGCGCGTCAATTTGAAGTGGTCTTCTCACGGAGAAAGGATTTTCTCTTCTGGAATCTTTGTCTACAATACTAGAAACTCTATTTTTAACTTCATCATTGTGAATGATGGTCGCTTTTTTTCTATTGCTGTTTGCAATTGTATTTTCTTCAAAATGAGCTTGGTCGCTCTCAGTGATTTCATTCGAAGCTAGATTTCGTAGGACCACGACCTCTTCGATTTTTTGTTTGGCGAAAGCCAGCCATTGCTTAATTTCAGGAGTTAATGTTTCTTCGTTAGTTTCTAAATCCAAGTCACAAGGCGAATGAATTAAAGAACACGATGGAGCGATAAAAACGCGGTCGGTACCAAGAGCGTCAGTTGCTTTCTGGATTAATGCCAGCGATTTTTTGAAATCATTTTTCCAGATATTTCTTCCGTCAATTACTCCGAGTGAAAGTGAAGTAGTTTTTGATAGTAAATTAGATTCTAAAATATCATCTAACTGTAACGAGCAACGTACTAAATCTAAATGAAAAGTATGAACTGGAAGAGATAAGGCTGTCGCCAAATTTTCTCCAAAACAATCAAAATATTTGGCAAGTATGATTTTGATATTTGGGAATTTCTCATTGATTTTAGTGTAAGTATGCACTAATGCCGCTCTTTCAATATCAGAAAGATTTAAGGCTAGAAAAGGTTCGTCAAACTGGACGTATTCTACTTTCTCATCTTGTAGTTTTTGTAGAATGTCAAAATAAACAGGAAGTAGTTTATTGATTAGCTCAATTCTATGAAAACCTTCTTGCTTTTCTTTTCCCAAAAGTAAATAAGAAACTGGACCTATAATTACTGGTTTTGTTTGGAAACCAGCTGCTTTTGCTTCTTTGTATTCGTCAATTATTTTTTCTGAAAACAAACTGAATTCTTGGTCTTTTGTAAATTCAGGTACAATGTAATGGTAATTAGTGTCAAACCATTTGGTCATTTCCATGGCAACAACATCTTGCGCCCCTTTTTGTGCGCCTCTTGCCATTGTAAAATACAAATCGAGAACCGAATTCTCTTTGGCGAAAGCCGTATACTGCTCTGGAATAACGCCAAGTGTCAAGGATAAATCGAGTACTTGATCGTAAAAAGAGAAGTCATTTGACGGGATTAAATCAATTCCAGCATTGTATTGAAGTGCCCAGTTTTCTTTTCTGATGTTTTTTCCAGTTGCTAATAGTTCTTCGGCTGTGATTTTACCAGACCAATACAATTCACTCGCTTTTTTTAATTCTCTGTTGCTGCCTATTCGTGGATAACCTAAATTGTTCGTTTTCATTTTTAGTGTTTTTTTCTAGGCAAAGGTATAGGCTTAGTATTAATTACGTAATTTTGTCTTATACTTAAGTAATAATACTTGTATTGTGTGATTGATGCAGTAATTTATTTTGCACGACATTAATAAAAATAACTTTAGCAGTAAAATTCACTATGGAAAATTTAGATTCAACCGACTTACAGATTCTGAGACACCTTCAAGAAGACTCAAATATCAATATAAAAGACCTCGCGAGTAAGTTATTTTTAACAGCGACCCCCATTTATGAACGTATAAAAAGACTGGAAAGAGAAGGCTACATAATGAAATATGTCGCTTTATTAGATAAGAAAAAGATGAATCTGGGAATGATTGTTTTTTGTAATGTGCGGTTAAAAGAGCACGCAAGAAATGTAGGAAGCAATTTTGTTAGAGATATCGTGGCGCTTCCTGAAATTATAGAATCGTATAATATTGCGGGAGACTATGATTTTATGCTGAAAATATTAGTTAAAGACATGGAGAGCTACCAAGATTTTGTAATGAATAAATTGTCAACGATTGAAAACATAGGTAACACCCAGACTATTTTTGTAATGGGAGAAATTAAACACAGCACCGCATTGAATTTTTAGATTTAGAGTGAATAAGACATAAAAAAAAGGAAACAATAACTGTTTCCTTTTTTAGCTAGTAGCGTTTTTATAAAACTTATAATTCAGTAAACGGATCTACTCCGTTATTGATTTCTTGAATGGACTGTGCTGTTTTAACGTTTTCTAGTTTTAAATCGAGTAGTCCTTTATGGCTTGTAGCGATTTTAAGACCGTTAGCAAAGGCTTGCCACTTTTCCCAACTGGTTTCTAGTCCGCCTACGGGAATAATACTAACCCACATTCTCCATGCTTTTGGCACGTAATTTTCATCGACTAACCATACATAAGAATCTCCGGGTGTGCTTCCGCCAGAAGCGTAGGTAACCATTAATGCTTCTTCATTATCCTGCATCACGATACTTCTGGTAGTTCCGGCGTCTCGCAATTTAAACGGAGCTATAAGCCAGAATGAATCATTATTAAAGTAATCATTAGCTTTTTTTATAGCGTCCGTTTTTTGCGAGTCGCTTAGCTTTATGTTGTTTTCATAAGCAAGCCCTTCTAGAGTTTGGTTGTTGTAAAGTACTTTTTTAGCATCCCATTCTACCTGAACTAAATTTCGTTTTTTGTCCCAGAGGTAATGATGACCTCCTCTAAATGTAAAAGAAACAACGGCAGTCGTATCCCAAGCTTTTTGATTGATTGCTGTCTGGATTTTATCAGTAAGTTCTTCGGCTTTTATTCCTTCTTGTCCAACTGGCAAAGGCTTGCTTGAAAAATACAAGAAAGCGGCAATCGAGATAATTAGGATAAGAATGATAGAGCCTGCTATTTTGAATATTTTTTTCATTTTTTATAATTGGTTTATTTTGAAAAGCATCTCAAATGTAGCAAAATAAGACCATTTGTGCAGGACGTTTCTAAAATTGTTAGTAAACAACACAGGGTTCAGCTATTTAAAGCCAAACCCTGTGTGTCCTAATTTGTGATGGTATATAGATGTGGTATTTATTATTTAATCAAAGACCATTTTTTGTCAATGATACTGATGTATCTAGCTTCGTCTTTATTCCAGATATCTAGCGTGTTTACTTGCGTTCCGTTGAAATCTCCATTAAAAAACAAATACAATTTATTATCTACAATTTTAAAAGTTTCAGGATTGATAGAAAATTTAGAATCTTTTTCGGCTATACCCCAAGCGCAGTATCCGTTAACTTCAGGCAGGTATTTTTTAGGATTTGCTTTAAAAGCTTTTGCGTTTTCTTTTGATGCAAAATAATACGTTGTTCCTTCAATTTTGGCTGCGTTTGCAGAAGATCCTTTCGTCGCTTTATTTTCTTTGTGGTAAGCCACGACATCATATCCTCCAATGGCTAAACCTGATTTGTCAATGGCATCTACTTGCGCAAAAATTCCGTTTGAAAATAAAGTAATGAATGCTACTAGTAATGCTGATTTTAAATTTTTCATTTGTTTTAATTTAGATTATTTGTAATGGTTGTACTTTGTAACTATGTTAAGCGGTGACCGCTTCGGTTATTAATTCCTGTGCGCTTTCAATATTCCAATCGCCTTCAATCATGCGGTGTACATAACACGCATCGGCTTGTTTTAGTAACTCCGTTTTTTGCTCTGCAGTTAAGTCGCCTTCAATTTTGATTTTGGCAGTAACATGAGTAGAAAGTTTGCCGGCTTCGCCTCGTTTTACATTAAGCTCAAACTCGCCATCGACTTCACCAATTGTCCAGTTGTTTTTTCTAGCAATGTAGCGTACTGTTGCCACTTTGCACATCGCGATACTTGACAAGATTAAATCTTCAGGAGAAAACCCTAAGTCAGTTCCTTTGCTTGCCGTAGGTTCGTCACCCACAATGGCATGTCTACCGTTTGTAATTAAAGATTGGTATCCCGTAGGCAGGTTTTTTATGTTTATTTTCTTTCCCATGATATTAGCTTTTTATAATACTTGTTAAGTGATTTGTCATTACTGATTTACTTTGTACTCCGTTTTGAGTACCTACAATTTCCCCGTTTTTAAAGTAGAATATTGCTGGAATACTGCGCACTTTAAATTGTGCTGCAAGCTCTGGGTTTTTGTCTACGTTAATTTTCGAGATCACCGCTCTACCATCAAAGTCGTTTGCTAGTTCCTCAAGTGCAGGATGTAGAGCTTTACAAGGTCCGCACCAGTCAGCGAAAAAATCTACTAGTACTACTTCATTAGTATTTATCGTTGTGTCAAAATTTGATTTGTCTAAATGTTGTATCATTTTTTTTAAGTTTTAAATTGTAAAAAGAGATTTTAATGTCCCTTTTTGCAAAGTTGTTAATTACAATTCTACTGCTACTGGAAAGTCAATTGCCACATCAGTAACATTATGAAACAAGTTGGTAACAGTAATAATCCCAATAGCCATAACTAAATCAACTACGTTTTCTTTAGTGTAACCTGCAGCGTAGAACTCTTCTAAAGCCACTGTTCCTACTTTACCTTTGTTAGCAGCAATACCTACCGCAGTTTGTGCCAAAACATTGATTTTATTATCCCAGCTTGCTCCACCTCTTCTAAGTTCGATAATTTGTTCGTCTGTAAATCCGGTCATTTTACCAGTGATGGTATGAGCTGACTGGCAATATCTACATTCGTTTAATTGGCTTACGGCCAAGTCAACTACTTCTTTTTCTTTTTTGCTCAATGAACTCGCAGCTCCCGAAAATTGTAAATAGCTTCCCAGAGCATTTTTAGAATGCCCCATTGCGGCATAAATATTAGGAACAAAGCCCACAGCTTTTTTAAGGTTATCAAAAATGGCTTGATTGTTTTCAGAAACTTCTTCTCTTGTTGGTACGTTGAAATTTGACATGATTTTATTTTTTGTTTGAATTAATAATTATATAAATAAATTGTTTTCGTCACAGTAGTAATCGGTGATTGCCATATTTTGACAAAAATTTTCTTGACTAATTGCAATTAATTGCGGTGTTTCTTTTATAGTATTCAGCCTTAAAATATTCCTAAAGCTTCCGATTATTGTTTGTATTGTTTTCATAATTCCTGTTGTTTCAGTTTGATGGTACAAAGGTGCGACCAAAGCAAGCCTTGAAGTTAGACCACATTTCCCGAGGAGTTGTTCATTCTTCCTTTCTAGTCCTTTTTTTAGGTAAAAAGCGTGTGTTTGTAGTTTTAGGAGCAGAAAACAGTGTGGTTTTAAGAAGATTCGTCCCGCTTTCCGCTATATCTTTTGTGTTTGCTATCGCTAACCCAAAAGGATGCCACTTCAATCGGGGCTAGGAGATAACGTTTAGTGTTTTACAGAAACAGTATACGGAAGAGTGCAACGACATAAATTATTGGAAGGGTACACTTTAGTTGTGTAATGAAATTATCAAAAACGTCAGTTCGAGTGTTTTTTGTGAAATGCAGTGAAATAAAAAAAGTATCGAGAACCATTTAGGATATTATTATCAATCGAGAAATACAAGTAGATACAATTGAATCCTATAATCGCTCTAGCCCAGATAGTCAATTACGCTCGCAATTACCTTTTATACTGGGGTTCAGGATAAAAGATATAGCGGATAGCTGGATTAGCTCCTAAAAAAAAGAATTAAATTATCTTCTTAAAATCAGATGGGGAAACACCTTCCGCTTTCTTAAAAAATCTACTAAAAGACTGGATGTCTTCGTAGCCTATTTCGTAAGCGATTTCTTTGATGCTCTTGTCAGAATAGCGTAAAAGACGGCGTGCTTCAAGGATGGTGCGGTCTTGAATAATTTGTAAAGGCGATTTTTCGTTGTATTTTTTGAATAAATTTGATAACGTCTTCGGACTTTTATTCAGCATTTCGGCGTAGTCCGCAACTTGGTGTTTGGTTTTAAAATTGCTTTCAACCAAATAATTGTATTCTCGTACAATATCTAATTGCTTTTTATCAAATGTGGTCAATTCCGTTTGTTCTTTGTACACACGCGTGCATAAGATAAGCAGGCGTTTCAACATCATTTGCAACATATCGTTTTGCAAATCGTCTTTAGAAACCATTTCGATAGCAAACATTTTCCACAGAATCTCGAATTTCTCCAGTTCTTCATCAGGAATAGAAATCTTAGGAAATTGGGAGGCGCCAAAAAACAAAATTCCTTTACAACCCACTTCACTATCATGGTCTGCAATGCAGTAAAATGCCCTGTTGAACCGAATTAATCTCGCACTGTTTACGCTTAAAACTTCCACTTTATGGTACTCAGTTAAAAACAAAACCGAATTTGCTGGAAAAACATGTTCGCTGCCGTCAACTTTAATTTTTAATTCGTCCAGAGACCAAATGACAATCAAGCCATCAGTGATTTTTTCTTTTAGTAAATCACAATTTGTAGCGTCAATTTCGGCTAATCGTATGAATTCATTGAGTTGACCTGTATACAGCATAGTTATTTTTTATTTGAAACTTTTAGTCTTTTTTTTATCCAAACGGTTCTGTGATAAGACGCAAAATATATTGATTCCTGACTGAAAATGGTCTGTAATTGTGTTTTTAGTTTTTCTAAACACTATTCTTGGAGTTGCATCTCTGTTTCTGAACTGATAAAATTACAAATCACAAACGTATTTATACAACTTTTGAAGGGGCAAATAAATCCGTTATGTGATTCACGCTCCTAAATGAAAGATGTTTTCAAGAAGTAAAATAAATTGCTCTTTTGATATAAATTTTGTTTTCTTGTATCATTTCAGAAATCAACCGAAAGCTATTTTATGTTATCGCTATTTCTTTATCTTTGAAAAATAATCCAATTATTCAAATTCGAAAAATACAGTATGAACTGGGAACAACTTTTATCACTAAAGCGCCAAGGCGACACAAGTAAACGATTACGTATTGAACAAGATGATACCCGTTTGGGATTTGAAGTAGATTATGATCGTATTATTTTTTCGGCTGCTTTTAGAAGTTTGCAGGATAAGACCCAGGTTATTCCGTTATCCAAAACTGATTTTGTACATACACGTTTGACGCACAGTTTAGAGGTTTCGGTAGTGGGACGTTCGTTGGGGCGTTTAGTTGGAAAGAAAATCATTGAGAAATATCCGCATTTAAAGGAAGTGCACGGTTTTCATATGAATGATTTTGGTGCCATAGTCGCTGCGGCTTCATTGGCTCATGATATTGGAAATCCGCCATTTGGGCATTCGGGTGAGAAAGCGATAGGGGAGTATTTTTCCATTGGAAACGGAAAAAAACACCAGGATAAATTGTCTAAGAAACAATGGCAGGATTTAATCGATTTTGAAGGGAATGCCAATGGTTTTGCGGTCTTGACTGCAAGTCGTCCTGGAATTGAGGGTGGGCTTCGAATTTCGTATGCTACACTGGGCGCTTTCATGAAATACCCAAAAGAGAGCTTGCCTAAAAAACCAACCAAAAATATATCAGATAAAAAATATGGTTTTTTTCAAACGGACAAAAAGTTCTTTGAAGAAGCTGCAAAAGATATGGGCTTAATCCCAAATAAAACAGGAGACGATATTGGTTTTGAAAGACATCCACTTGCTTATTTAGTAGAAGCAGCAGATGATATTTGTTACACTATAATTGATTTTGAAGATGGAATCAACCTTGGATTAGTCTCCGAAGATTTTGCTTTAGAATATTTGATTAAATTGGTGAAAGATAGTATTGATACTTCTAAATATAAAACACTTACTACTAAGGAAGACCGCATCAGTTATTTGCGAGCTTTGGCAATTGGTAGTTTGATTAATGATGCGGTAAAAGTTTTCATTGAAAACGAAGAGGCAATTTTAAACGGAAAATTCCCTTTCGCTTTAACGGATAAAAGCAAGTATAAAGCACAAATGGATGATATCATTAGTATTAGTGTGAATAATATTTATCAGAGCAGGGAAGTTATCGAGAAAGAGATTGTGGGTTACCAAATTATACAAACGTTATTGGATAAATTCATTACGGCATACGATAACAAGTTCAATGGAAATGCATCTAACTATGATGCGCTAATATTAAAATTACTACCGGAGAAGCACCATTTCGAAAAAGCGGACCTATATGAAAGATTGCTTCATATCTGTCATTTTGTTTCGTTGCTTACGGACGGAAATGCTTTGGAGTTATTTGAAACGATAAATGGGAAGAAGAAGGATTAATGAGTTTTGACGTTAAAAATTAAACATATCAACTCTTAATTGTTAAATCAGATATTAATAATTAAGTTTGCTGCGCTAATAAAATAACAAACAAACCGCAGCTTATGAAAAAAATTACCTTCCTAACTTTTTTATTGATCTCCTTTATATCTTATTCTCAATCAAATAAGGAAGTTATTCAAAGATATTTAAACACGAATAGTGCTAAAATTGGGCTTTCTAAAATGGACGTTCAGGATTGGGTAATTCAAAGCGAAGGGAGTCTTACAACTACAGCGATTAATAATTGTTATGTAATTCAAAGATATAATGGAATTGAAATTTATAGAGCAATCTCTAATTTCTCTATTAAAGAAGGTCAAGTAATTAGTGCGCAAAAACGATTTGTCGCTAATTTATCTCGAAAAGTAAATACAACAAAACCATCTCTTTCAGTAACAAACGCCTTAGTTAAGGCTTATGCTTTATTAGGTATTACCTCCTCAGTTCCCTTCACTATTATAGAAACTATTGAACAAAATAAATTTAAAATCAGCAATGGTTTTGGTAGTGAGGAGCCTGTTTCTGCTAATTTAGTTTATCACATTTCTAATGAAAATGAATTGATATTGGCTTGGGACTTCACAATTGAAACACCCTCGCACGATCATGTTTGGAGTGTGAGACTTGACGCGGTAAGTGGGAAAATGTTGGAGAAAAAGGATTTTATTATTTCTTGTAAATTTGATCAGCAAGATAGTAATTCTGTAATAGGTGAAAAGACAGCTGTGTCAACTGATTTTTTTGATAATACGTACAAACAATTATTTTCAGCTGTTTCATCGACTCTATTGGCGGGCTCCTACCGCGTAATTCCTTTTAATTATGAAAGTCCAAATCATAGTGCTAGACAATTAATATCAAATCCTGCAGATGGTGTGGCTTCGCCTTACGGTTGGCATGACGTTAATGGTGTTGTGGGTGCAGAATATACTTATACAAGAGGAAATAACGTATGGACAAAGGCTGATTTTGGCGGAGAGAATTTTAATAGTGGATCTAGTCCTGACGGAGGGGCATCTTTACTATTTGACTTTCCTTATGGAGGTGTAAATGTTGATGCATCAAGCTATATTGATGCGGCCAATACAAATTTATTCTATATGAATAACGTCATGCATGACATTTGGTATCAATATGGTTTTGATGAGACGAGCGGGAACTTTCAACAAAATAATTACGGAAAAGGCGGAAAAGCTACAGATTTTGTTTATTCTGATGCTCAAGATGGGTCTAAAGCTACGCCTCAAAGCGTAAATAATGCAAATTTCTATGCACCAGTTGATGGAACAAAACCAAGAATGCAAATGTTTTTATGGGATTATTCTGCTGAAAACAGACCTGTTATAATAAATTCTCCGAGCTCTATTGCCGGAGATTACCCTGCGAGACAAAATTCATTTGATCCAGGTCATGTGGGATTGCCAATTGTCCCTGCTTTTATACAATCAGATTTAGTGCTTTATCTTGATGCTACAGGACAGTCTGACGGTTGCGCAGCCCCTGTAAATGCGGCTGACATGAATGGTGAAATTGTTATTTTGAGAAGAGGTACTTGCACTTTTGTTGCTAAATCAAAAGCAGCGCAAGATGCAGGTGCTGTAGCATTAATTATTGTGAATAATGTGGAAGGAACTATCGGGATGTCTGGCGCGGACGCGACAATCACTATTCCTGTTGTCAGTATGACAAGGGTAATTGGGGAAAAAATTATTGACGAAATGAAAACACAAGCCGTTAATGTTAAATTACAATTACCGCAATCTTCATTTATAAATACAGACGGGGATTTCGATAATGGAATTATTGCACATGAATATGGGCATGGTATTTCAATACGATTATCTGGAGGGGCAAGTAACTCCAGCTGTTTAGACAATACCGATCAAATGGGGGAAGGTTGGTCTGACTGGTTCGCTCTGATGTTGCAAATTAAGGCGGGTGATTCAGGTAAGGCTAAAAAAGGTATTGGAACGTTTGTTTCAAATCAAGCTATCGATGGTATTGGAATAAGAAATTATCCATATTCTACAGATAGGGCTATAAACCCAATGACGTATGCTAATACCAATAACTACCAATATACGGATAAAGATGGGGTGATACAGACAGAAATTCACGGTACAGGTTCGGTATGGACTACTGTTTTATGGGATTTAACATGGGCGTATATCAATAAATATGGATATGATGATAATAAATATTCGGGTATTGGAGGAAACAATAAATTAATGAGAATTGTTCTTGATGGTATAAAATTACAGCCATGTAGTCCAACTTTCGTAAGTGCCCGTGACGCAATTATAGCAGCTGATCAAGCAATTACAGGCGGTAAGGATTACTGTATGATTTGGGAAGTGTTTGCTGCGAGGGGTTTAGGGGCGAAGGCTTCTGCTGGTCATGGAAATGTAGGGGATGATCAAGTGGAAGATTTCACTATGCCAGTTGCAGGATCTAATTGCGTTTTAGGAGTCAATGATTTTGATAGTGATGATGTGATGACAGTTTTTCCAAACCCATCTAATGGGCAAATAAATGTTCGGATAAGTAATTACTTTGGTAAAGTAGATATTCAAGTAATAGATATCACTGGAAGGGAAGTTTTCAACGCTAAAAACGAAGAATTCAACAGTCAAAAGAGTATTGATTTAAGTCGTCTTAAAGCGGGGATTTATATTTTGAAAATCAGTGGAGATTCTTTAAATTATGTTGAAAAGCTCATTTTAAATTAAATTTAATTATTTAAAAAAAGTCGGTTTGTATGAAATACAAACCGACTTTTTTTAAAAGTTATAGACAATTCCCACTCCTAGAACTTGTTTTAATTGTGTTTTTGGTCCTACTGTGACTTGCTTGCCATTGACTTCCTCTTTGGCTTTAATATCATCATCATAGATAACATGAACTCCAATGTTTGTTTTGACATATTCATTTACCACTAACTCTAAAGTTAGGTCATAATCGACATCAATGTTGCCAAATTTATTTATATAATCAGAGTACAAACTAAGTCTGTTTTCAACAGTGATGTTTTTGAATATTTCTTTTTTATAAAATCCAGTTAATAGAAAACCAAGTTCCACTTTTGATTTTTCTCCTTCAGCAATTAGATTTCCATCTAAATCATATAGCGCTTTTTTAACACCAAAAGCACCCTGATTAGCTAACCTCTGGTCTAATACCATTGTTATTTTGGAAGTAAAAGGAGATAGGTAAAGCAATTCGTGTTTGTCTTTTGAAGCATATTCCGCTCCAAGTCCCAAGAATATATAAGCGGGTGCAAATGGTCTGGATACTGAAATATCCTTATTTGGATACGCATATCCATCTGTGAATTGGGTAGCGAAATTAAATTTTGCAGTATGGAACCAGTTTGATAATGTGTCCTTGCGATATCCTAAAGCAGAACTTAACTGCAGTACATCTTCTGTTTTTCGCAATTCAATTCCATCTTGTTTGTTCAAGCCATAACGTACAATCAATTCATTAGTCCAGTTGTAATTGTCTTTGGTATATACGCGATTAAATTTCCCTTTTAGTAATCCTGAAATGGAGCTAGTTCCACCGGCATTCCAATTGACAAAGGCAATTTCAGAAATGTCAAATCCAATTCGGTTTTTATTTACCCAGTGAGAAAGAGTGTCTATCTCGACTTTTTTAGGGCTATCTATAGAAGTAATAATTTTCTGAGAAAACATATTTACAGATAATAGCAATGTGAAAAATAGGAGGGACGAAGACAGTAATTTCATTATAAGCTGATGATATTTAGGGGCGCAAAATAATTATTTTCAATCAATTGAAAAAACTATTTCTAAACTTTTAACGTCAATATTGTAATATTGTTGTAGTTCTAGTACAGTTCCGTGTTCTACGAATTCGTCAGGAATTCCCAGTAATTGTATTTTTGAAGTATACTTGTTTTTGGCTGCAAACTCAAGAATTGCACTTCCAAAGCCCCCTTTTATAACACCGTCTTCGATTGTAATAATCTTTTTAAAGGTTTTTAAAATAGTATGTAATTCTTTTTCATCCAATGGTTTTACGAATGCAAAATCGTAATGAGCAATAGTTTCTGGATTGTTTAAATTGGCTAATGCCATAGTGACATTTTTGCCTATTGGGCCATTCGATAAAACAGCAGTTTCAGTTCCGTGTTTTAAGTAAGTAGCAAGCCCGATTTCAATTTTCTCATAGTTACCGAAGTTTTTTGATTGCCAGTCTGCGAGAACGCCACGACCACGAGGGTAACGTATTGCTATAGGGTGGTCCAAGCCTAATTGGGCAGTATACAGTATGTTTTGCAGTCCAATTTCGTTCAGTGGAGAGTAGATGATCATATTGGGAATACATCGCAAATAAGCCAAGTCAAAAACGCCATGATGAGTTGCTCCGTCTTCTCCTACGAGTCCTGCTCTATCCAAGCAAAAAATAACCGGTAAGTTTTGTAGGGCGACGTCGTGGATCACTTGGTCGTATGCCCTTTGTAAAAAAGTGGAATAGATGTTGCAAAAAACTACCATTCCCTGCGTTGCCATTCCGGCAGAAAGGGTAACGGCGTGCTGCTCGGCAATCCCCACGTCAAAGGCGCGCTCTGGTAAAGCATCCATCATGAATTTCAAGGAACTTCCTGAGGGCATAGCGGGTGTGATCCCTATTATTTTTTCGTTTTTTCGCGCTAGATCCAATAGCGTTAAACCAAAAACATCTTGATATTTTGGAGGAAGGTTTTCTTCTTGTTTTTTATGGATTTCTCCAGATTTAGCATCAAACTTACCTGGTGCATGGTATTTTACCTGATCTTCTTCAGCTTGTTTTAATCCTTTACCTTTTGTGGTAATCACATGAAGGAATTTAGGTCCTTTTATTTTTTGTAAACGTTTCAGTTCTTTAATTACGGCAAAAATATCATGTCCGTCAATAGGACCGGAGTAGTCGATATTTAAGGATTTGATCATGTTGTTTTGCCTCGGATTTTTCCCGTTTTTCACTGCAGTCAGGTAATTTTTCAAGGCACCTACACTCGGATCAATTCCGATAGCGTTGTCGTTTAAAATTACCAATAAATTTGCATCAGTGACTCCGGCATGATTTAATCCCTCAAAAGCCATCCCAGAAGCTATAGAAGCATCTCCTATCACTGCGATGTGTTGTTTGTCGAAGTCTCCTTTCAGGTTAGATGCAATAGCCATTCCTAAAGCAGCAGAAATGGAAGTGGAGGAGTGGCCTACGCCAAAAGCGTCGTAAATACTCTCGCTTCTTTTTGGGAAACCGGATATCCCACCCAATTGTCTGTTCGTGTGAAAATTATCTCTTCTTCCGGTCAGTATTTTATGCCCGTATGCTTGATGCCCCACGTCCCAAATCAATAAATCATCGGGTGTGTTAAACACATAGTGTAAGGCAATCGTGAGTTCCATCACGCCTAAACTAGCACCAAGATGCCCTTCTTTTACAGAAACAACATCAATTATAAAATTGCGTAATTCTTGAGCTAGCTGTGGAAGTTGATCTTCGTCGAGTTGGCGCAAATCATAGGGAGAATCAATGTTTAAAAGTAAATTGTCTGGCATAAAGCAAATGTACGATTTGAAATTGTATTTTTACATTCGATAAAATAACTTGTTTCACAAAGATTCACAAAAAAAGCGAAGATTCACAGAGATTTTAAAATTTGCGAATTCGCATTCGACACTATGATAAACCCTTTCACTGACGAGTACTTCATGAAGAAAGCTTTGCAGGAAGCTGAAATGGCTTTCGATAAAGGCGAAATTCCTGTTGGATCCATTGTTGTCGTTAACAATGTTGTTATCGCGCGAAGTCATAATTTAACTGAATTGCTAAACGATGTCACTGCTCATGCTGAAATGCAGACAATTACCGCAGCTGCAAATTATCTTGGAGGTAAATATTTAAAGGATTGCACGATGTATGTTACACTGGAGCCTTGCCAGATGTGTGCTGGAGCCTTATATTGGAGTCAGATTTCTAAAATTGTTTTTGGGGCAAGCGATGAAAGTCGCGGTTTTTTAAAAATGGGTACGCAACTCCATCCAAAAACTGTTGTAAAACGAGGTGTTTTAGCAGAGGAAGCTTCAGACTTGATGAAGCGGTTTTTTGCTACGAAAAGGAAGTGAATTTATCCAATCAGTTTAGTTGTTTGTATTCATTATTATTTCATGATTGTAACTTCCACAATTAAGGTCAGTCCATTCCCATCCGTCATCTTTAAGGAGGGACAATAATAATCGGCGTCTAGTTCTTAGTTTTTCATATTCTAAATCTACAATTTCACCAGATATTATTTTTATTCCTTTATTTTCAAGGGCCGTAAGAATTAATATAGGAGGCGTTTTTTTTCCAGGAGTTATAAAAGTGGCCGGTAGCGTTACCAGGTAGCTGGATATAGCTTTTCTCAATCTGATAAGTACATTGAAGGAAGGCCGTTGCTCTGTAGGAATGCTGTGCAGCAGAACAGTAAGCGCCTCATCGAGGTTGGTGATATTGAGGACAAAGGCTTCTTTCTTGTCTGAGGAGTGAAAAAAGTGCAAGACAGAGTATGCTTTATGATTTTGGGCATGTAAAATGATAGAATCAATCAGGGAGATAAAAGGTTGTTCTAATTCTTTAAAATCTTTTCCGTTCCAATGATTCAAAAGGATCTCTTCTACAGAACCGCCAAGTGTATTGATATAAACACTTATTTTTCTTTTTGTTATTTCAGCTGAAACGACTGGAATTAAATAAGTAATAGCGATTGAAATTAGTATCAGTCCGGTAAATGAAAGCACAGCGGTAAGTATATCCCAGAAATTACCTTCGGGTTCTATGTCTCCTAATCCCAAAGTGGATAAAGTATAACCGGTAAAAAATATTTTATTTACTACGGTCGTGGAAGTGTTGGTCTCGACATTCATCAGAGAATTGGGTTGACTGATGAACAATAGGCTTGCAGAAATCCATATGAGCAGCAGCCAGTTAATCAAAATGGAAACCAATATGACGGCTCCGCCAATTTCTAGTACTTTTCTGCGCCCCATTTTTTTATTAATGACTAACAGTACACTCCAGATAAATTTTGATAATCGTTTTGAGATAAAACCTGCTCCACGAACAGATAGGGAGGTATTGATTAAATCAGTGGCAGTAATAAGAAGGATTATGACTCCTAGGAAAAACACAAAATAGTTCATGGTATTGATATTTATCTGGAGCAACAAAATAACTTTAGTACGAGATACTCTAGGTAACTTTGTATTGGGTTTTGTCGCGCGGTCAGTTGGCTAATATAGTAAATAAACGGCGATGTAAATGAATGCTCTAGGCAGTCTTTAAATGTGTAAAGTATATTTTGAGGCTATTATGCAGGATCATATGTGTTCTAATTTCTACGTACCGCTAATTGGTGAGTCGAAAATACCAACGGCGAGTTCTGTCCAAATGAGGGATAGAATTATCAGCAAAGCTACACAGATGACGATACGGTAACGGGTTTTAGAAACCTTTCTTAATACAAATTCGCATAGGAGGCTTGTGCCGAAGAGTAGTACTCCAGCCGCAACAAAATCAATCAGAGTCCAATTTACTTCAGTTGTAAATTGCATTGCTATTAATGGTATTAGCAATAGAATTGCAGTTGTAATCACTATGGTAATTAGCCTTTTATTTTGCACAAACAGTTGCTCTTTTAGGTTTGACATTGTATACTATATTTTTTGTTTTGGGTCTTATCATTTGCTAATTTATAAAAATTTATTGCAAAAAATCCAGTAAGTGCTCAACGGTGAGTGTTGTTATAAACCAAATCCCTTAGCCCGGATAGTAGTGAAAATCCTTTTTATCCTGAATTTAGTTCAGGACTCTGCACTAAATTCAGGATAAAAAGATTGTAGCGTATAGCCGGATTAGCTCCTAAAAAAGACAATTATTTGCTTAAAAAAAGGCAAAAAAAAACTCCTCAATTTCTTGAGGAGTTTCTGATTTATTCTTTTATAACATTTCCCGTTTTGTCGTAGAAATGATATTCTAAATACGTGTAAGCGTCACGCGGTATGATTTTTACCCACTTTTTATGTTCAAAAAACCATTTTGAACGTAATGATGGAAAACCTTTTGTAAGGTATGCTGCCACAAATGGATGTACGTTAAGTACAACGTCCTTGTTGGTTTTTAATATTCCTTCTAAATCAGAATTGATTCGGTCAATGATTAAAATTGGCGCTTCAATTTCGCCATTCACATCGTTCGGATCTTCTTCTCTAGTTTTAATGTTTACTTCAGGTCTTACTCTTTGTCTTGTAATCTGGACAAGTCCAAATTTACTAGGAGGTAAGATCTTGTGTTTCGCTTTATCATCGTTCATTTCTTCTCTCAAGAAGTCGAACAATATTTTACGGTTTTCAGGATTAGACAAGTCGATAAAATCAATTACGATAATACCACCCATATCACGTAGACGCAATTGTCTAGCGATTTCAGCAGCTGCAATCATGTTGACTTCCATGGCAGTATCTTCCTGGTTAGATGCTTTATTAGAACGGTTTCCGCTGTTTACGTCAATGACGTGTAAGGCTTCAGTATGTTCGATAATAAGATAAGCACCTTTACTCATGGACACTGTTTTCCCGAATGAAGTCTTGATTTGTCTCTCTATGTTGTATTTCTCAAAAATGGGCGTATCATTTGATTGATAAAACTTAACAATTGATTGTTTTGAAGGTGCAATTTCTTGCAAATAGTCCTTCGTTTGGTTGTACAACTCTTCATCATCAATTTGTATACTAGTAAAAGTATCATTAAAAACGTCTCTTAAGATAGAGGAAGCTCTATTGAGTTCTCCTAAAATTTTTGACGGATGATGAGCGGTCGGTAATTTTTTACACATTGCATCCCATCTGCTAAGCAGATTCTGCATGTCTTTTTCTAATTCGGCTGTATTTTTGCCTTCTGCTACTGTACGAACAATAACACCAAATCCTTTTGGCTTGATAGATTGTACAAGTTTTTTTAATCTGTCTTTTTCTTTCTTGTCTTCTATCTTTTGAGAAATAGAAACTCGGTCAGAAAACGGGACTAAAACAATAAATCTTCCGGCAAGAGAAAGCTCAGCGCTTATTCTTGGACCTTTGGTAGATATTGGTTCTTTTACAACTTGTACTAAGATAGATTGATTAGCATTTATTACATCTGTAATAATACCGTCTTTGTCTATCTCTTTATCAAACTGGAAGTTTTTTAGGGAGAAATCTTTTATTTTACCTGCGCTTACAAGTTTTATGAATTTCAGTTGGGAAGCTAAATTTGGACCTAAGTCATGATAATGTAAAAAAGCATCTTTTTCGAAGCCTACATTTACAAAAGCAGCATTAAGACCTGCAACTGGTTTTCGTATTTTGGCGATAAAAATATCACCTACTTGAAAGTTGCTTTTTTCTTCTTCCTTGTGTAATTCAATTAGTTTTCCATCTTTTAATAAGGCAAAATCTACAAAATCAGAACTAGATCGAATGATTAATTCTTTATTCACGTTGTAAATTTTTATCCAAACTTTTAATAAAGAGTAAAGAATGTCGAATGAAGAATTTAAAGTAAAGAATATAGATTCTGAAAGCTAGAGTTAGAATTTCTATTCTCTATTTTCTGAAATCTTTTTTCTGTCTTCTATTTTCTGTCTTCTATTTTCTAACCTCACACTTAAAGCTAGGATGGATTAAACAATAATTTTAACAGGTATTGAACCCGGGGAAAACTAGCTAGCAGTCCTCAAATTAAGGTAATCAGTATACTGAATGCTTAAATTTGAGGACTGAGGACTAATTTTCAATTTCAATGAACTTTTAAAAAGGAAAAAGTAGTTAAAAACTACTTTTTCTTTTTGTGACGGTTAGCTCTCGCTCTTTTTTTACGTTTGTGAGTTGCTACCTTATGTCTCTTTCTTTTTTTACCACTTGGCATATCTTGTCGATTTTATGATTAATTAATATTTTTATTTTGCTTCGTTATTGATCTTTACTCCTTCAACAAAAACTTTTGCAGGTTTGAATGCAGGTATGTTATGTGCAGGAATTTTTATTGTTGTATTTTTGGAAATATTTCTTCCAGTTTTTTCAGCTCTAGTTTTCACTATAAAACTTCCGAAACCTCTTAAATAAACATTGTCTCCAGTTTCTAATGAATTTTTAACTTCATTCATAAAAGTCTCTACAGTTGCTTGCACATCACCTTTTTCAAGACCTAATTTTTCTGAAATTTTTGCTACGATATCTGCTTTCGTCATTTTCTTTCCTTATTTATTATATTGTAATCATTTTTTTGAGTGTGCAAATATATGAATTTAAAAAACAATTATTCAAGCTAATTCATTAAAATTTAATCACATAAACTTTTACTTTTGCTAACAAATATTTAATAATGAAATTTTCTAACTTGCTTATAAAGTGGTATTTACAAAATAAAAGAGATTTACCCTGGCGAAGTACTACAAATCCATACCCAATTTGGCTCTCCGAAATCATGCTTCAGCAGACTCGTGTTGCTCAAGGAACGCCTTATTTTTTGGCATTTACGACTGCATTTCCCACTGTTTTTGATCTTGCCGCAGCGAGTGAAGAAGAAGTGCTAAAGCTTTGGCAAGGACTTGGGTATTACTCGCGTGCTAGAAACTTGCATAAAACTGCTCAATATGTGGCTTCGGAATTATCAGGTGCTTTTCCTCCTACTTATAATGAGCTATTAAAATTAAAAGGAGTGGGTGAATATACCGCCGCTGCCATTGCCTCTTTTTCCTACAATGAGGTGGTTCCTGTTGTAGACGGAAATGTGTTTCGGGTTTTATCCCGTTATTTTGATGTAGAAACTGATATTGCTTTGGCTTCCGCCAAAAAAGAATTTGCTGCGCTAGCTTTCGAGTTAATGCCAAAAGATAATCCTGCGACTTTTAATCAGGCAATTATGGAATTTGGTGCTTTGCAATGTGTTCCCAAAAGTCCGAATTGTAGTATTTGTGTATTTAATGATAGCTGTGCTGCGCTACAGAAGAATAAAGTTGATCAACTTCCAGTAAAGTCTAAGAAGGTGAAAGTGCGCAATCGCTACTTTAATTACTTGGTTGTGGAGGATGAAAATGAAAATACTGTGATTCAAAAGAGAACATCAAAGGGAATTTGGCAAAATTTATATGAATTCCCGGTGATAGAGACTGATAAGGTGGAAGATTTTGAATATGTTTATGGACAAGTTCAGGAGAACTTTTTTAAAGATAATGAGTTGGTTGGTTTTATAGGATATAATGAAGAAAGTATCATTCATAAACTATCGCATCAACACCTATATATAAAGTTCTGGAAAGTAAGTCTAAAAGGCGTGGTTGAAAACGGAATAAATAATGAACATTTAAAAACGTTTCCGTTCCCAATCGTGATTCATAATTTTATTGAAAAGGAATAAAAACAAGATGTAAAAAATGTACCTTTGAGTTAAACAGACAAACAATACCATGAACGGAACGTTAAATAAGGTTATGCTGATTGGGCACCTTGGAGATGAAATAAAAATGCATTATTTTGATGGAGGAAACTGCATTGGCAGATTCCAATTGGCCACCAATGAGGTCTATATTAACAAAACTACGAACGAAAAAATCACTTCTACAGAGTGGCATAACTTAGTGGTGCGCAATAAAGCGGCTGAAATTTGTGAAAAACATTTGTCGAAAGGGGATAAAATATATGTTGAGGGACGTATTAAGTCACGCCAATGGCAGACAGAGGACGGAACGACAAAACATACCACTGAAATTCAAGTTACAGAGTTCACTTTTTTGTCCACCAAGAAAGCTAGCGAAAACAACAAACAAATTGACAGCCCGGAATCCGTAAAAAACACTAACTTTGACCCACAAAATAATGGCTTGCCTATCAATGATTTGCCATTCTGATTGTTTAACTAATCTTTTTTAATTTGGACCCAGAGCCCAGTTTAAATTTCGCATATACATTAGATACAGATCTAGTGTATGGTTTTACCGGAATATTTGTATTGCTTCTTTGCTCTGCATTAGTTTCCGGGGCCGAAGTAGCCTTGTTTTCTTTGTCGCAAAAAGACATTGACGAAACAATACAAGGGGATGATTCCAAAGGAAGAATTCTTGCCGATCTTATAGATAGGCCCAAAAAACTTTTGGCGACACTTCTTGTGGCTAATAACTTCATCAATATCGGAGTGGTAATTTTATTCTCATTTATTGGGAAAAACTTGTTCGCTGCGATTAGTTCACCAGCTTTAAAGTTCACCGTCGAGGTAATCGTGGTTACCTTTTTACTTTTGTTGTTTGGTGAAGTGCTACCTAAAGTATATGCTAGCCGAAACAATATTAAGTTTGCAAAAATGATTGCGTACCCAATTTCAATATTAGATAAATTGCTTTCGCCTATTAGTGTTCCTATGCGGGAAACAACCATTTATTTACACAATAAACTAGGGAAACAAAAAACAAATTTTTCAGTTGATCAGCTGTCGCAAGCTTTAGAACTTACTTCGTCAGATGAAACTTCTTTAGAAGAGCAGAAGATATTGATGGGTATTGTGACTTTTGGTAATACAGATACCAAGCAGGTTATGAGTCCGAGGATTGATATTTTTGCTTTGGAAATAACAGAATCATTTTCTGAGATTTATTCTAAAATTATCGAAAAAGGATATTCTAGAATTCCTGTTTATAGAGACAATATTGACCAGATAGAAGGCGTTTTATTTGTTAAGGATTTATTGCGTCATCTTGATGAAAAAGATTTTGAGTGGAATACCTTAATAAGAGAACCGTTTTTTATTCCGGAGAATAAGAAACTGGATAACCTACTAAAAGATTTTCAAAGAATGAAAAGCCATCTTGCTATTGTGGTAGATGAATACGGAGGAACCTCCGGTTTAGTTTCTCTCGAAGATGTAATTGAAGAAATTGTTGGAGATATCAGTGATGAGTTTGATGATGATAATGTCAATTTTACTAAAATTGATGAAAAAAACTATCTTTTTGAGGGTAAAATAAACCTGAAAGATTTCTATAGAATTATAGATGTTAATGAGGACGTCTTTGAGATAAAAAAAGGAGAAGCCGAAACCCTAGCGGGATTTATTCTTGAAATATCAGGGAATTTCCCAATGAAAGGGCAAAAAATCTCTTATGAAAATTGCCTGTTCACAATTGAGACGGTGGATAAGAAACGTATAAAACAGATAAAAGTAACGGTTGATGTGTAATTTTCAGCAGGATAACAAAAAATATTTTTCTAGTATTACAGTTGTAATTGCATTTATGGGATTGTTCTTGTTCTCAAGTTGTAAAGAGGACGTTTTTCCTAAACCTGCGAGTTATTTGCGCTTGGATTATCCGGTTGCAACCTATGCTAATTTTGAAAATGAATGTCCGTTTACTTTCGAAATGAATTCAGAAGCGGTTATAAAAGGAGAAAAGGATTGCGGATTTACAATTACGTATCCAAAAATGAAAGCGACTATTTATTTGACTTATAAGCCTGTAAATAATGATATCAATGCTTTGTTGAGAGATGCTCAGAAATTAACTTACGAGCACGTTATAAAAGCCGATGATATACTAGAGCAGCCTTATAGAAACCCTGCCAAAAAAGTGTATGGTATGTTTTATCAGGTAGATGGAAATGCGGCAACTAATTCACAATTTTATGCCACCGATAGTACGAAGCATTTCGTTACTGGTTCTGTTTATTTCTATGCCAAACCTAATTTTGATTCTATTATGCCGGCGGCCAGTTATATTAAAAATGATATGCAACGTTTGATGGAAACCTTAAAGTGGAAGTAAGTTGAAATTTTAAATGGATATGAAAACAAAGTTAATTGCACTTCCTATTTTTAGTCTTGTACTAATATACTTTTATTTGAATGACTTTTTTTTAACAGTAAATATTGGAGATACGTATTTCTTGATCAATTATTTTTTTGTCATAGTAGCAATTGTATTTTTGTCTTTGATGGTATTTGTTCTAAGAAAAGCAATCAAAAAGTAAGGGTCATTATAAAATGAAATTTCCATTCATAAAAAAAGCTTCTCATTGAGAAGCTTTTTTTATGAATGGAAATTTGTTAATTATGATTTCATATTCGAAACGGTGTATGTTTTTCCGTCTCCGGTTGCTTGAACGACTTTAGTTAAGCTTTCAGGTGTTTGTACTGTTTTATCAAAAGTTACTGTTGCTAATTTTGTATCAAAATCTACCGTTGCGGTTTGTACTCCGTCAAGTTCTGTTAATTCTTCCTGAATTGTTTTGGCACAGCCTACCGCACACACCATTCCTTCGACAGAAAAGTTGGCAGTTTGTACATTTTCGGCAGCGATTACTTTTTTTACTTTTGGAGCTGCCGTTTCTGTTTTTGCTGTTTCTTTTGGAGCTTCCTCAGTGTTTTTTTTGCAGCTTACAAACAAAAGACCAGTTAATGCTATAAAAGCAATTGATTTTTTAATGTTCATTATGATGTGATTTTAAGTGCTTTAAGTATTTTTTTTGACGAAAACAAAATTACTTAAAAAAGCAGAGGTAATTCATAAAATTATTACAATTTTGGGGTAAACTAGCAATTATGGAATCGAAACAATTAAAATGGATTTATTTAATGGGACTTGCCTTAATTTGGGGAAGCTCATTTATTTTAATTAAAAAAGGATTGATAGGATTATCTGCTTTGCAAGTAGGTTCCTTACGAATCATTTTTGCTGCGATTTTTTTATTGTTGATTGGTTTCAAAAGCTTGTCAAAGATTCCAAAAGAAAAATGGAAATTCATTGCCATGACTTCTATGTTTGGGACGTTTGTTCCGGCTTTTCTTTTTGCTTTAGCGCAGACAGAAATTGATAGTTCTGTTAGTTCTATTTTAAACTCTTTGACTCCGTTAAACACCTTGATTTTGGGTGCGCTAGTCTTTGGGGTTAGTTTTGAAAGAAGACAGATTTGGGGTGTTTTTATTGGACTTGTGGGAAGTGTGCTTTTAGTTTTAAATGGAGCAATGAATCATCCAGATCAGAATTACTATTATGCTATATTAGTTATTATTGCCTCGGTTTGTTATGCGATAAACGTGAATCTGATCAAAAGGTTTTTGTCAGACTTGAGTCCGCTTAGTATTACAACTGGTAACTTCCTAGTGTTACTTTTTCCATCTTTGACTATATTGTATTTGAGCGGTTTTTCAGATGTTGTGCATGTTGAAAAAGTACGACAAGCAGTTGTGTTTATCATGATCTTAGGAGTTTTGGGAACTGGAATTGCCAATATTCTTTTCTTTAAACTAATACAGATGTCATCGCCTGTTTTTGCCACTTCGGTGACGTATTTGATTCCGGTAGTTGCCTTCTTCTGGGGACTATTAGATAATGAAATGCTAACTCCGGTACAGTTTTTTGGTGCTTTTATAATCTTGATTGGGGTTTACTTATCGGCTAAAAAGTGACGCTTAACATAAACTGGATGTTTTGTAAAATAACAAAGGCTGTCGTTTAAGACAGCCTTTGTTGTTATTCTAGAATTTGATTATTTAAAATCAGCATCTGTAACTCCTTCGTTGATTTTTACGTCAGCTATTTTGATGTCTAATTCAAAGCCTACGTTCTGGATGATGTTAAAAGGGACTTTCACTCCTTTAACTTCTCTATAATCTCCAAAATTAGTCACTTGAGTAATAGACTTACCTCCTTGATCCATTGTTTTTGAGTCAGCCAGTTTTAAACCGCTGGTCACATCATAATAGAGTGTGGTTTTACCATCTTTAATTGCGTAAGTATCTTTACCGTTAATGGTTTCGATACCAGTAAGTGTTACACCGTCTTTTTTAGCCAATAGTAATTCTTCGAATAAGATTGCACTATTTTTCATTTCGGCTAACTCAGCTCCTTCAAAGTTTTTTCGTTGTCCTTGTTGTAGTACATAAGCGCTAGTTTCATTAACCACTTGTTTCATGATACTCATGGTTCCCATTGCTAGCTCGACATTTAATTTACCTTTTGCATCTGCTTTTGATGTAAAAGTTAAAGGTGATGGAGCTTGAGGTATTACTGTTGAGCCTACCATAGAGATTGTTTTTACAGCTTTTACAGCTTTTTCTCCACCTATAGCAACAATGTAGTTGTCTAAGACGCTTTTAATGGTTACGCCTACTGGCATGTCTTTTTTGAAAACTGGTTTTTCAATCTCCGTTCCGTATTTATCAAAATAAAACATAGGGATTTTTAGTTTCTCCAGTGCAGGAGCTACTTCAGATCCTTTACCCACAACAACTATTCTGATGTTGTCAGCTAGGAAAAAGCGGTTTGCTACGCTTTTAATATCTTCTACTGTTACTGCATTTATATTTTTAATATAATTTTCGTAAAAATCAGCAGGTAGATTTTGTGTCTCCGTATTTAAAGCATAACGCGCTACTGTAGCGGGTTTTTGGATTTGCATTACGAAGTTACCTATGTATTTTGCTTTTGCATTTTTTAAATCATCAGCAGATACTAATTCTGTTCTGATTTTTTTTAATTCGCTTAAAATTTCAACTACAGAACTATCAGTTACTGCATTTCTTACTGACGTTGAAGAGCGAAATTTCTCTACGTATTTACCGAATCCTACGTTAGAGTAAGCTCCGTATGTCCAACCATGTTTTTCACGTAAGTTTAAAAACAATCTACCTTCTCCACCACCACCAAGAATTTGATTTGCCAAGATAGCAGCAAAATATTGTTTATCGGTAATTTTTAAATTGATTGTATTTACCACAGCGATTTCAGACTGAACAGCGTTTGGCATATCTACAAAATCAATCTGAGTTTGTTGAACGTTTTTAGGGTCAGGATAAGTAACCTGAGGAGCTATACCTTTGGCCCAAGAGCCAAAAAGTTTTTCAACCAGTTTTTTTACTTCTTTCGTATTGACATCTCCTACAACAACTAGGTAAGCATTTCCAGGAACGAAATTAGTTTTGTAGTTTGCAACGGCATCTTGTAAAGTAACTTTGTTAATGGTTTCGGCGCTTAAAAACTCCCCGGAAGGATGATTTACTCCAAAAGCCAATACATCTTCAACTCGTCCTGCAACAGCACTAACGCTTTTTTCTTGTGTTTTTATTCCTTCTAAAAGCTTTGCTTTTATTTTGTCAAATTCTTCGGCAGCGAATACAGTATTTAATGCGCCATCAGCCATTAATTCTAATATTCTTCCAGAGTATTTAGACAATCCGCTACCAGAAGCGCCATTTGAATCAAAATTTATATTTGCGCCTAAGAAATCAATTTCTTCATTAAAGGCATCTTTTGATGTTTTTGTAGTTCCACTTCCGATAAGCATACCGGTAATGTCTGCTACTCCTTTTTTGTCTCCTTCAGCATAAGGCATGTTGTCCAAACTAAGTCTATAGGCAACTCTAGGCAGTTTATGGTTTTCTACGACCATTACTTTTAGTCCGTTCTTAAGTACAAAATTATTGGATTTACCAATCTTAATTGTAGGAGGAGCTGCAGGCGTTGGCTGCGGGATTATTTGTCCCTGTAATGCTAAAGTCAAAAATAGACTTGATAGTATATATATTGTTTTTTTCATGATAGTTCTGAATTATTTTTTGGCTTTGTCTGATGATGGAACATAATCTAATACTAATCGTTGGTTAGGATTTAGATATTTTTTAGCAACAGTTCTAATCTCTTCCGGAGTAATGGTGCGGTACATATCAATTTCTGTATTGATTAAGTTTACGTCTTTGTAAAGCATGTAGAAGGTAGCAAGATTATCCGCTACACCTTCAATAGAGGCATTACTGTTCACGTATTGATTCTCATACTTGTTTTGAAGTTTTTGCAATTCCTTATCAGAAATTAATTCCGTCTGTAGTTTTACGATTTCAGAATCAATTTCAGTAAGTATGTTCTCAGATGTGCTTGGTGCTTGAGGTAAACCATAAAGGATATACGTTCCGTAATCTTCTTGACTATAACTAAATGCACCAATTTGCAAGGCCATTTTTTTGTCGTCCACTATTTTTTTGTATAATCTAGAGCTTTTACCGTCACTTAATATTGTTGAGATAAAATCTAAAACTCTAGCATCACGGGTTTTCATTGATGGAGTTCTGTATGCCGCAACAACCATAGGGATTTGAATGTTTGTATCCTCAAATCTTGCCTTGATGGTTTCGGTAATCGGTGCCTCTACGAAAGTTTCTCTTTCAATTGCGGCTCCTTTTTTTATGGCACCAAAGTATTTTTGGATCCATTCTTTTGTTTGAGCGGCGTTAAAGTCTCCCGCTACTACAAGGACTGCGTTGTTTGGGATGTAGAATTTCTTGTTAAAGTCTTTGAATTCCTCCAATTTTGCGGCATCTAAATGATCCATCGAACCAATAGTCGTCCAGCGATAAGGATGGTTTGTGAACATTTTTTTCTTTACCTCTGGAATCATTTGTCCATAAGGGCTGTTGTCGTAACGCAATCTTTTTTCCTCTTTTACAACCTCATTTTGGGTATCTACACCAATTTGGTTGATTACAGGATGCAGCATTCTTTCAGCTTCCATCCATAATCCTAATTCAAGATTGTTAGAAGGAAATACTTCGTAATAGTACGTGCGGTCTTCGGTCGTATTGGCGTTATTTGTACCTCCGTTTCCGGTAACAATTTTAAACCACTCTCCGCGCTTGATGTTCTCAGTACCTTCAAATAATAAATGTTCAAAAAAGTGAGCAAAACCAGTTCTTTCTGGATTTTCATTTTTAGCGCCTACATGATACATTACTGATGTTATCACAACTGGGGCTGAAGGGTCATTTTGTAAAATAACATGTAGACCATTGTCTAAATTGTATTCTTCGAAAGACACTTTTTGTGCCGAAACGGCTCCGCCAAGCAAAAGTGTGGCGCTTAATGCCATTATTGATTTTTTCATAGGTGTTAATAGGTTAATTTAATATATAGGTCGTATTGTTGATTGTATTGTTACAGTAAAAACAACTTTTTTTATAAGAATTTACGTCTATTTTGGTTAATGTTAAATAATTATTGGGTGTATTTGTTTGTCAAACCAATAAAAAAAGGCTCTCTATCAGTAAATTTGATGGAGAGCCTTTGTAATAATATAGTCTGCTGTAGCTGTTTTTATTTTATCGCAGGTTTTTCTGTTGGTTGCCCAAATTTATTGAAATAAAATAATGGGATATTTAGTTTTTCTAATCCCGGAATAATATCCGCAGCTTTTCCTGCGATTATAATTCGGGTATTGTCAATCAAGAAATATTTATTGGCTGCATTCAAAATATCGTCTGCCGTTACTGCATTTATTGTTTTAATGTAGTTTTCGTAAAAGTCAGGAGCTAGTCCTTCAGTTTCTACATTTAAGGCATATCGTGCAATAGCCGATGGTTTTTCCACTTGCATCACAAAACGCCCAATATATCCCGCTTTCACATCTTTTAGTAGTTCTTCAGATACTTTTTCGGTTCTGATTCTTTTTATTTCTTTTATGAATTCTACCACAGCGCTATCTGTTGCCGTACTTCTTATTGATGAGGTCGATTTTAATTTCGAAACATATTTTCCTGCTCCTATATTAGTATTGGCGCCGTAAGTCCAGCCGTGTTCTTCTCTCAAGTTCATATTTAAGTAGCTGTTAAAGTCTCCTCCAAGTATGTAGGCTGCGATAACTGCTGGGAAAAAGTCTGTATCTCCCATTTTTAAATCAATGGTATTGACCAATGAGATCTCGGACTGAACAGCATTAGGAACGTCTACAAAATTAATTTGTGTGAATGGAACATTTTGCGGGACGTCATAATTTACTTGAGGCGTGTTTGCCTTTTCCCAGGATCCAAAAAGTTTTTCAACAATGGGTTTTACCTCTTTGTATTTGATGTCTCCAATAATTACTAAATAGGCATTTTCTGGCGCGAAATGAGCAGCGTAATTCGCCTTTACATCGTCGAGGGTAACATTATTAAGTGTTTCTTCGGTTGTGTATTCTCCTGCAGGATGATCCGTCCCAAAGGCTAAAGCGTTAACAACTCTACTCGCAATTGCGGGAACGTTTTTTTCCTGTGCCTTTATGCCTTCAAGCAACTTTGCTTTTTCTTTGTCAAATTCTTCCTGAGTAAAATTAGGATACAGCGCGCCGTAAGTTAATAGTTGCAGTACGCGACCAGAATATTTAGAAAGGGCACTTGCATAAGCGCCGTGTGAGTTAAAACCAATGTTCGCTCCTAAGAAATCTACTTCTTCATTAAAATCATCTTTTGTGATTTTGATGTTTCCGTTTCCTATTAAGTTGCTGCAAAGTTCGTCTACTCCCTTTTTACTGTGCTCTGCAAAAGGAGGATTGTCTATAGTCAGGTTAAAAGTGACACGGGGTAATTTATGATTTTCTACAACCATTACTTTTAGCCCGTTGGCTAAGAAAAATGTCTGTGGTTTTTTAAGATTTACAACTGGTGGTTTTCCAGGCTTGGGTTGGGTGCGATTTTCTGCTTGCATAATTCCTGTTACAAATAATAGGATGAATAGAATACTTGTTTTTTCGTAGTTACGAAGGCGTTAATTCAGAGCTGTTTCTATAGTAGGAATGTAATCCAAGATCAATCTCTGATTCGGGTTTAGATATTTTTTTGCCACTTCCCTAATTTCTTCTCTACTGATAGAGTGGTAAAGATCAATCTCGGTATTAATTAAATTGATGTCTCCATAAAGTAAATAATACTTTGCCAGATTCTCAGCAATTCCTTCCACAGTGGAGTTGTTGCTTACATATTGGTTCTCAAACTGATTTTGTAATTTCTGATAATCTTTCTCAGAGATCAAATCCGTTTGGATTTTCACGATTTCCTCGTCAATTTCATGCAGCAAATCTTCGGCAGTATGAGTTCCCATCGGTAAGCCATATAGAATATACATTCCGTAATCTTCCTGACTAAAACCTACGGCGCCTATTTGCAAGGCTATCTTTTTTTCATCTACAACTTTCTTGTAGAGCTTCGAGCTCTTACCGTCACTTAAATACGATGATATGAAGTCCAGTACGCGAGCGTCTCTGGTTTTCATTGAAGGTGTTCTGTAAGAAGCAACCACCATAGGAATTTGAATATTGGGATCTATATAAGTAGCTTTAATCGTTTGTGTTATCGGTTCTTCAACAAACGTTTGTCTTTTAAAGACTTCGCCTTTTTCTATTGGGCCAAAATATTTTTCTATCCATTCTTTTGTTTGATTTTTTTCGAAATCTCCGGCGACTACTAAAACAGCGTTGTTGGGCGTATAGAATTTTTTGTGAAAAGCTTTGAAATCTTCTAAAGTTGCGGTGTCTAAATGTTCCATAGATCCAATAGTAGACCAGTTGTACGGATGGTTTTTAAACATATTTTCCTTGACAATAGGTAAAATTTTGCCGTAAGGCTGGTTGTCGTAACGTGAGTTTTTCTCTTCTTTAATTACCCCGTTTTGGGTATCGACTCCAATTTGATTGATTACAGGATGCATTAGTCTTTCAGATTCCATCCAAAGAGCTAGTTCTAAATTATTGGAAGGAAATACTTCATAGTAATAGGTGCGATCATCAGAAGTATTGGCATTGTTAACTCCTCCATTAGAACTTACAATTTTAAACCATTCGCCTCTTTTAATGTTCTTAGTCCCTTCAAATAGTAGGTGTTCGAAAAAGTGGGCAAAACCAGTTTTGTCCGGGTTTTCATCTTTGGAGCCTACATGATACATCACGGAGGTTATTACGACAGGTGCTGTAGCATCATGGTGCAGAATAACATGCATACCATTATCCAGATTGTATTCTTCAAAAACTATTTTTTGAGCAGTAGCGACTCCGCCAAGGAGAAGGGCATTAGTTAATCCCATTATTGATTTTTTCATAAAGATTAATAAAAATGCATTTTCAGTGGATGAAAACACAAATTATTGTAACTTCAAAAATACCTTTTTTTAATGATGTATGTCCAGTATTCTGTTTTTTTAGGAAAATGATTGGGATTTTGGAAAGGCAAACCCCTGAAAACATGGTAAAAAGCAAAGAAATCATATTTTAACTTTTAAGGGATTGCACAGTAAAAATTAATTTGTATATTTGCAACCTTAAAAATCAATAAATCAATTTGGTATGTATGCAATCGTAGAGATAGCAGGGCAACAATTCAAAGTAAGCAAAGACCTAAAGGTTTACGTTCACCGTTTGGCAAATGAAGAAGGAACTACAGTTTCTTTCGACAAAGTTTATTTGTTAGACGACAATGGCGTAATCACAATAGGCGCCCCCGCTATAGAAGGTGCTTCAGTAGAAGCTAAAGTGTTACAACACTTAAAAGGAGATAAAGTTATCGTTTTCAAAAAGAAAAGAAGAAAAGGATACAAAAAGAGAAATGGTCACAGACAATATCTTACTCAAATTGTAATTGAAGGTATTACTGCATCAGGTGCTAAAAAAGCGGCTCCTAAAAAAGAAGCAGCTCCTAAGAAAGCAGCGGTAGAAGCAAGTACTGAAGAAGCTCCGGCTGCTAAAGTAAAAAAAGCTCCTAAAGCTAAAAAAGAAGATACTAAAGAATAATAACAATATTAAACTAATACGTCATGGCTCACAAGAAAGGTGTCGGTAGTTCCAAGAATGGTAGAGAATCAGAATCAAAACGTTTAGGTGTTAAGATTTTTGGTGGACAAGCTGCTATTGCAGGGAACATCATCGTAAGACAAAGAGGTTCAAAACACAATCCAGGTGCAAATGTTTACATCAGTAAAGATCACACACTACACGCAAGAGTAGATGGAGTTGTACACTTCCAAAAGAAAAGAGATAACAAATCATACGTTTCAATACTTCCATTTGAAGTTGAAGCATAATTGATTTAATCAATTTATTAAAAAACCCGTCCCGATTTATTTTGGGACGGGTTTTCTATTTTATAAATAATACGGATTGATTAATAAAAAAAGGTTAAAAAATGCTTGTTTGACATATCACTTATGTTTTACTAAATTTATAACCCCGCCCTTTAAGATAATTTCAGCTTGCCTTTCGCTTATAGTATAGGTGAGTATGATTTTAATGTTTTTCCCAGCTACAGTAGCGGTTATAGAATCGTTATTTTTGATTGCCGCTCTCAGGCCTTCTATTTGTAAAATATCACCCTGTTCCAGTTTATCCCAGTCTGCAGCATTCTTAAATTCAAACGGAACAATACCAAAGTTAATCAAGTTCTGCCAGCCGATGCGTGCATACGATTTGGCTATGGCAAATTTTTGACCGAGATATTTAGGAGCTAAAGCTGCATGTTCCCTGCTTGAGCCTTGAGCATAATTATTGCCCGCTATAACACAATAACCTTCGTATGTTTTTTGGTTTTCAATGGCTCGATCATAGAAAGTTGGGTCTACGGCGTAATAGGAGTATTTGCTTATTTCAGGTATGTTAGAGCGCAATGGCAATACTTCTGCTCCCGCTTTTAGAATACCATCGGTAGAAATATCATCTCCCATTTTCAATAGAATTGGGACTTCCAGCGTATCGGGGAGTTCGTCAAATAAAGGGAGAGATTTGATGTTTGGCCCTTTTATCAATTCAGTAGTGCCGCCATTTGGGGCGATTAGCATCTCTTTGATTATCTTAATTTTAGCGGGTTCTTTCCATTGCGGATAGGAGATGTTTAATATCGTTTCGAGATCTCTTGGATCGGTTATTTTTCCCGTCAATGCTGCTGCTGCCGCTGTTTCGGGGCTACATAAATATATTTTATCGTCTAATGTGCCGGAGCGTCCTGGGAAATTACGAGGCATTGTTCTAAGGCTAATGGTGTTTGTGGCAGGAGCTTGTCCCATACCGATGCATCCCATGCATCCAGATTGGTGAAGACGTGCGCCGGCAGCAATCAAAGGTCCTAGAGCTCCCATTTCCATCAAATTTTCCAATACTTGTCGTGACGAAGGATTGACATCAAAGGAAATCTCAGGAGAAACAGCGTTCCCTTTTACAATCTGAGAAACGATCCAAAAATCACGTAATCCAGGATTTGCAGATGAACCGATTACAACTTGGTTTACGGTAAGCCCGCTGACTTCTCTAACAGTAACGACATCGCCTGGACTTCCGGGAAGTGCAATCAAAGGTTCTACAGCAGATAAATCGATTTCTATTTCTTTGTCGTAGGTAGCGCCCGAATCAGCTTCCAGATTTATCCATTGGTCTTCCCTCTCTTCTTGTTTTAGGAATTCACGAGTAATCTCATCTGATGGAAAGACAGAGGTTGTTGCACCTAGCTCTGTACCCATATTAGCGATGACGTGACGATCCCAGGCGCTTAACGTTTTCAGGCCGGGACCATAATATTCTAATATATAACCGCGTCCGCCAGTCACATCGTATCTGCGAAGCATTTCTAAAACAACATCTTTGGCACTCACCCAGTCGGGTAATTTTCCAATTAGTTTAATACCCATAATTTTGGGCATTTTAACATAATACGGTTCACCTGCAGCTGCAAGAGCAACATCTAAACCGCCTGTTCCAATGGCTAGCATTCCAATGCCACCTCCTGCTGGCGTATGGCTGTCAGAACCCAAAAGTGTTTTGCCTGGTCTGCCAAATCGTTCCATGTGCACAACATGACTAATCCCGTTTCCAGTTCTGCTGAACCAGAATCCAAAACGTGCTGCCGCCGATTGCAGGAACAGGTGGTCGTCCATATTCTTGTAATCCGTTTGAAGCAGGTTGTGATCGACATACTGAACGGCAATTTCTGGTTTTGCTTTTTTTAGATTAAAAGCTTCCAATTCCAGCATGACTAATGTACCAGTAGCATCTTGCAGTAATACTTGATCAATTTTTAACCCGATTTCGATTCCGGGAATCATCTCGCCCGAAATAAGATGGGCACTGATTAATTTTTGACTGACATTTTGTGTTTTCATTATAAGAAGTGTTAGCAACGGTTATAGACAATAGCGAGATTTTTAATTATCAGAAAAATACTTAACTCGTGTTTATTTAATCATATGCGTTTATCATTCTGAAAACCAGTATGTAAGTTAGTTAAAGTAATCGGTTTAAACGACTAAAAAGGGAATCTTAATTGAGACAATAAGGTAAATGGCTATCTAACTGAAAATGTTTACATCAGTAAAGATCACTCGCTACACACAAGAGTAGAAGGAGTTGTGCAATTCCAAAAGAAGAGAGATAGTAAATCGTAGGTTTCAATCCTTCTATTTGAAGTTGAAGCAGAATTGATTTTCTGAATTTACAAAAAAACCCGTTTCGAAAGAAACGGGTTTTTTTGTAAAAATTTGTGTAAGGAAACTTATTGTATTGGTAAATTCATTGTTTGATCAATGAATTTCAGAAAATCTATTTCAGTATTCCATTGTTTTCCCTTTAAAGATCCTTGAGTTATTATTTTCGGGTTTTTAAACTCAGTTATTGCGGTCTCTCCGTAACCGTTTTTCGTATTGTCTAACGGGTGACGTTCACTGAAATTAAATTTAACTTCATAAGAGATAGCGTGTATTATTTTATTGCAAACTTCCCTATATGACAATTTTATTGTTTCGCCAGTTTCTTTCTTTAGTACCCCAAAGCTATTGTCTTCAATTTCAATGATTAAAGGTTCGCTGTCTAGTAAGGCTCTGAGTAGTCCAGCTAATTCAATTAATTCCTTAAAAAAAACAGTTGTAAAAGATTCTTTAAATTTATTTTCAAAAATGCACCAATATTCATTTGCGGGATGTGATAGATACTGAAAGTCATATTGGGATAAAATATAGGCACTTAATTTCCAACATTTTTCTTCGATTGAGTTTTGGATTTCAAATCCGTTTAATTTTATCATCTTTCTACAAGTTATTAAATTATTGCGAGGCTTATTTGTATTTCTTGAAATTCAAGTCAAAATTAAGAAGTTTTTTGGTGAGATTAATTTTAATTAAAAGTGAATGTATTCAATAATATCTGATTCCTATTTTTTATATGATATACTACGAATTAAGGAAGTGAGTTTGTGTCTAGATAGTGTCGGTTTAAAAAAATATTGCGAGAGGGATGGTAGCGGCATCCTTTTATGGGAATCCCGATATTTATCAGGACTTTCATAAAAGATACAGCGAATAGCCCGACCCGCAGGGTCTCGCCCAAAAACAAAAAACCCTCGCATTAAAACTGAATTTAGTTCAGTTTCTTGCAAGGGTTTATATAAATCATAAATCAGCAATCGCTAATCTACAATCATTTAGTATCTGTAATATTCTGGTTTGAACGGCCCATCAACTGGAACACCAATGTAAGCGGCTTGATCATCACGTAAAGTTTCCAATTCAACTCCTAATTTAGCCAAGTGAAGCATTGCTACTTTCTCGTCTAAGTGTTTTGGTAACATGTAAACGTCATTATCGTAGTTTGCGCTGTTTTTCCACAATTCGATTTGAGCCAAAGTTTGGTTTGTAAATGAGTTACTCATTACAAAACTTGGGTGACCTGTAGCACAACCAAGGTTCACTAAACGACCTTCAGCCAAAAGGATGATGTCTTTACCGTCAATAGTATATTTGTCAACCTGAGGTTTGATTTCTACTTTAGAAGCTCCGTGGTTAGTGTTTAACCAAGCAACTGCAATTTCGTTATCAAAATGTCCGATGTTACAAACGATAGTTTTATCTTTCATTTGCTCAAAGTGAGAACCAAGAACGATATCTTTATTTCCTGTAGTTGTGATGATGATATCAGCATTTCCAACAACAGTATTTAATTTTTTAACTTCAAAACCGTCCATTGCAGCTTGTAAAGCACAAATTGGATCGATTTCAGTAACTGTAACAATAGATCCAGCACCTCTAAAAGAAGCAGCAGTACCTTTTCCTACGTCACCGTATCCACATACAACAACTCTTTTACCAGCAAGCATAATATCAGTTGCACGACGAACTGCATCAACTGCAGATTCTTTACAACCGTATTTGTTGTCAAATTTCGATTTAGTAACCGAGTCATTAACATTGATAGCAGGCATTGGTAAAGTTCCAGCTTTTACTCTTTCATATAATCTGTGAACTCCAGTTGTAGTCTCTTCAGACAAACCTTTGATTCCAGCAACTAATTCTGGGTAACGGTCAATAACCATGTTTGTCAAATCTCCACCGTCATCAAGAATCATGTTCAATGGTTTTCTATCTTCACCAAAGAATAATGTTTGCTCGATACACCAGTCAAAATCAACTTCATTAAGACCTTTCCAAGCGTAAACTTGAATTCCAGCAGCAGCCATAGCAGCAGCAGCTTGATCTTGAGTAGAGAAAATATTACAAGAAGACCAAGTAACTTCAGCACCAAGAGCAATTAAAGTCTCGATTAAAACTGCAGTTTGAATTGTCATGTGAAGACATCCAGCAATACGAGAACCAGCAAGTGGTTGTTCGTCTTTATATTCAGAACGAAGTGCCATTAAACCTGGCATTTCAGCTTCTGCTAATTCAATTTCTTTTCTTCCCCAGGCCGCTAGAGAGATATCTTTTACTTTGAAAGCCACAAAAGGCATAGTTGTAGTACTCATTTATAGTATATTTGTATTGTATTTTTTTGCAAATTTACGGAATAACTTATGATTTAAAAAGGATTCGCTTATATTTATGAATTGTTTAATAGTGTAATCTTTTAAAAATCAGTAAAATAATAATTAAAATACCCTTTAGCTTCATTTTCAGGAGCTAATCCCGCTGTTCACTATATCTTTTTATCTGGAACTTGTTTTGGTAACCAGAAACTATTTGCAAGATAAAAAGGATGCTGTTTCCATCGGGGCTATGAAATCAAGTAAATACCATGCCTTTACACAAAACGATACACTTTAGTTCCACAACACAAATTTTCGTTTGGGAAATCACTGAGTCCTTTGAGCAATTAAACAACGAAGTGCAACTAAACGAGAAAAACTGTATTCGCCTTGAAGGAATGAAGTCAGAAATGCATCAACGTGGTTTTCTAAGTGTTCGCAAACTATTGCAAACAGCCGGTTATACTGATTTTGATTTGTACTATGATGAATTGGGGAAACCGCACCTCAAAGATGACAAATACATTTCCATTACCCATTCCCATAATTTTTCGGCCATTATTGTGAGTGATGAAACAGTAGGAATCGATATCGAATTGCAACGAGATAAAATAATCCGTATTGCCGATAAGTTCGTCGATGAAGAGTTTGTCTATTTGGATAAAAATGATTTAGACGCCTACGTTAAAAAACTTACTGTCATTTGGGGAGCTAAAGAAGCCATTTTTAAAATCCGAAACGAAAAAGGAATCAGTTTTAAAGACCATATTAAAGTACAAGCTTTTCGTTTAGATGATATTAAAGCGAAGGCTGAACTTCATTTTGATGGTATAGTTATCGATTTTGAATTGTTTTATGAAGAAATTGAAGGTTTTGGACTTGTTTATGCTTTTCAGAAAGAGAGTGGGGAATAGAGGTTAGAAAAAAGAACTAAGAGAGTGTAGCTACGCTTTTCAAAATTCTAATTTCCACAAAACTTATATGATCTTATATTTCTTAAATGTTTAAATTACTTTAAACATCAATAAAGTAAAAAAGCCACGTAAAGCAAATAAACTTATATGGCTTTATTAAATAAAAACCGCCCTAACTTCTGCTTTTAAACATTCCCATATAGATAAAAGTCCCCATTTTTCTGGCTCTACGTTTCAGAATGTCAACATTTTCGCCTTCAAAAAGTTCATCTAAAGTTTGCGCCCAATAGTTCAACCAGATTCCAAATTCGTTCGGGCCTATTTTTCCTCCAAAATGTTCGTCAACTTTTACGTGAGCTTTCAACGGATCGCCTTTGTACATTTTACCGCCAAAAAGATTCATCTCCCAAAAATCAGTTAGTTTTTCTAGATGTTCGTCCCAGTCTTGAATCATATCGTTAAAATAAAAAGCAATTTCTTCATCAGCTCTTATTTTATTGTAAAAAGTATGAACTAATAGTGAGAGGTCTTCTCGGTTTTCAATTAGTTTTTTCATTAGAAAATAATAACGTTAAGAAAAATTAATATAACACTTAAAAATACACTGCTAATAGTAAGGTTTAGGATGGTTTTATGAGTCATTTGTGCTAGAATTGATGTGTTTACAAGCATGCAAATCAATACAACAACCGCTAACTGCACCATTTGTAGCACGCTTGTTCCGTTTTTAAGAATATTCATGGCGGCAATAGCGCCGAGACAACTTTGTCCAATAATAATTAATGTTGCGAAACCAATAAAATTGGTGTTAAAATCTGCTAATGTGTTTTTGTATAGTGTCATGATAATTGAATTTTTTGTTGTGACAAATTTACCACCACTTCACTTCAATTATTTATGACATAGGTCATAAGGGCACAATTAGCGATATACTTTTCGATTGATGATTTTCAATTCTCCTTTTTTTTCTAATGTTTTAATAGTTCGGATAACAGTCTCTACTCGAAGGCCTGTTAAGTCCCCAATTTGTTGTCGCGTCAAATCAATAGCATATCCGTTTTCATCTTTTTTGAAATTAAGATATGAAATCGAATAATCAAATAATTGCAGGAGTCGGTGTTCAGAATCATGAGTCGAAATCTCGGCTGCCATAACCGATTTGTAATGCAGACGTTGTGCTAAAACCTCAATTATTTTAATAGAAACCGAGGGGTTTTCATTGATTAATTTCAGAAAATTGTTTTTTGAGATGCAGAGCAATTCAGAATCTTCTACTGCTTCGGCATTAGCAGGATACGTTCGGTCTAAGAATAAAGGAGGTTCGCCAAAACTCTGATTGGCATAAAAAATACCTTGAATAAACTCCCGACCTTCATCATTATAATTATTCATTTTTACGGCTCCTGAAGTAATTTGATAGTAGTGCGTAGCCAGATGGTCTATCTCAAAAATAATTTCCGACTTTTTGTATCGCTTTCGTACTGCATCATATTTTTCAAGTAATTCTATTTCAATCATGGTTTTGTTTATGTTGCATTTTAGAGTTCTAAAACAAAGAAATACTTTGTCAAAGTAGTACTCGTTTTCAAAAAACTTTTACTTTTACGTTCATTATGAGAAATAAAGATAGTACTATATATGATCAGATGCGTCAGGCGAAGTCAGAAAAACGTAAGTTACTGGCTATTCTTCTTGATCCAGACAAGATCGTTTGGGAAAATTTAGACAATCTAATTTCGAAAATCAATCAATCTCCGGCAACCCATGTTTTTATTGGCGGAAGCCTTGTAGAAACTAATAGAATTGATGAATTAATTATTCGATTAAAACATAAAATCAATTTGCCGATGGTACTTTTTCCGGGTAATCCATCACAGATTTCAAAAGAAGCCGATGCGATTTTGTTCTTGTCCTTGATATCAGGAAGGAATTCAGATTATTTAATAGGACATCAGGTAAAAGCAGCGCCAATTCTAAAACAAACTCAGCTCGAGATTATTTCAACAGGGTATATTTTAGTAGATGGTGGAAACGAAACTGCAGTAGAACGAGTAAGTCAAACGAAACCCTTGGATAGAAACAATTTAGATTTGGTACTTGCAACGGCCCAGGCGGGCGAGATGCTAGGTAGTAAATTAATTTATCTTGAAGCAGGAAGCGGTGCAAAACAGGCAGTTCCTCTTGAAATGATTGATTTAATCTCTAAAAACACTGAAATACCTTTAATTGTTGGTGGCGGAATTGTAGATTTACTCGGAATTAAAAATGCCTATGATTCTGGAGCTGATGTAGTAGTCATAGGAACTGCTTTTGAAAGAGATTTTGATTTCTTTGAAGCGGCTAAACAACACCTAATCGAAAATAAAGAATGATTGAGTTTTTTCTAAACGCATACAAAGATGTTTCTACAGCCCACATTATATTGGAGTTCATCGCCTTTGTATTCGGGATTTTAAGTGTGTGGTACGCCAGACAGGAAAATATTTTAGTATATCCCACCGGATTAGTTGCGACAATAATTTCAGTATACCTTCTTTTTATTGCGGGTTATCTAGGGGATATGATGATTAATGGGTATTTTACCATAATGAGTATTTATGGCTGGTATAAATGGTCTCGAAAAACAGAAGACAGCGACAATCTACCAATTACAAGAACCAATACCAAAGAAAAAATAATAGGTATAGGATTGTTTTTTATTACAATTTTTGTAGTTTTCGGTATTTATAAGGTTTTTGATTATCAAATAAACACAGACAATTATATTGATATTATCGCCTCCGGAATATTTTTTACCGCGATGTGGTACATGGCTAATAAAAAAATAGAAAACTGGACCCTTTGGATTATTGGGGATCTAATAGTAACACCTTTGTATGCTTATCGCGGATTGGGGATGTTATCGTTACAATATTTAATTTTTACAATTTTAGCTATTTCAGCCTATTTAGAATGGAGAAAAATCTTAAACAAGAGCAATCTGCAATTATAAAAATTGCCATGTTTGGACCAGAAAGTACTGGGAAAACAACTTTAGCGATTCAACTTGCCGATCATTATAAAACGGCTTGGGTTCCCGAATTTGCAAGGGACTATTTGCAAGAAAAATGGGATGAAAAGCAGCAAATTTGCGATATTGATGATATGCTGCCCATTGCTTACGGTCAAACTAAATTAGAAAATCACGGCCAGTCAGTTGCTGATAAGTATTTGTTTTGCGATACAAATTTAATGGTGACTAAGGTTTTCTCAGAAGTATATTACAACTACTGTGACCCTGCATTAGATAAAGCTGCCCAAGAACATAAATATGATTTGTTTTTTCTTACGGACATTGATGTGCCATGGGAAAAAGATGATTTAAGAGATAGGGCCGAAGGGCGAGATGCTGTTTTTGGGTTGTTTAAAAAATCATTGATTGAAAACAACAAACCATTTATAACACTTTCTGGTGATAAGAATCTCCGACTGGAAAAAGCAATTTCAATTATTGATGATTTGACAAAGGTCAAAGAAATGGGTCTGTCTTCGCTTGATTTTGTTCAAATTTATCAGCATGGAATACCAGTCGAAAATATCAAAAGGCAATTAGCGATTTTTAAAAACGGAATTCCTAAAATGCAACTAATTTCAGCTGCTACATTCAATAAGGGAATCGTAAAATTTTCAGAAAAAGAATTTTCAGAAAAAGCCGCTTTTTTTGATCAAGAGAAATCGAAGTTCAAATTACTAAAGTTTGTTCCTGCCTCAGGTGCTGCTAGTAGAATGTTTAAATTTTTGTCGGTCTTTTTGTCTGATTTTAAAATTGGAGAAGAGACAATAAACGCCTACATCAATAGAAAAAAAGACACTGATCTGGCAGTGTTTATTGTGGGTATGAATAAGTTTGCTTTTTTTAAGACGATTGATGAACAGTTAAAGAAAGTTTACCCAGGTTTTGACAGGCTAGATAGAGATTATAAAAATTATTGTTTTATAAAAATGATATTAGATCCTCAATATTTTGATTTCGCTAATAAACCAAAAGGGATTTTGCCTTTTCATAAATATTATGCAAATATCGCTTCTCCTATAGAAGAACATTTGTATGAGTGCGGTTATTACGCTAGTTCAAACGGAAAATCAAATCTTCATTTTACAGTTTCAAAAGAGCATCAGTCTGACTTTCAAGAAATCATTAAAAAGACTTTAGAAAGAGTTGAGACAGAGACAAAAAACTCAGTAGATATTTCATACTCCTATCAGAAAAAAAGTACTGATACTATTGCTGTAGAAGAAACGAATGCTGTTTTTAGAAACAATAAAGGGGATTTAGTTTTTAGACCAGGTGGACACGGTGCTTTAATTGAAAATCTTAATGCGCTAGACGCAGATATTATTTTTATCAAGAATATTGATAATGTAATCTTGCATAATAATGATGCAATAGCCTTGTATAAAAAGGGGTTAGCAGGGGTTTTATTAGAAGTGCAAAGTCAAGTTTTTGACTATTTAAACATAATAGACTCTGGTGAAATAGATGCTAATAAAGTGGCTGAAATAGCTGCTTTTTTAGATGATAAATTAAATGTAAAATTGCCTGAAAATTTTGGTTCTTTTACATTTGAAAATCAAATTACAGCTATTAAAAACACCTTAGATAGACCGATACGAGTATGCGGAATGGTTAAAAATGAAGGAGAAGCTGGCGGAGGACCATTCTGGGTAAAAGACGAAAATGATAAAGTGTCATTGCAAATAGTAGAAACATCTCAGATAGATTTAAACGATAGCAATCAAAGTAGTATTTTGAATAGTGCGACTCATTTTAATCCGGTTGATTTAGTATGCGGGATCAAGAACTATAAGAATGAAAAATTCGATTTGACTAAATTCATTAACAACAATAGTGGTTTTTTGGTAAAAAAGACTACTTCTGGAATAAATATTAGAGGGTATGAATTGCCAGGACTATGGAATGGTGCGATGGCTAATTGGTTAACTATTTTTATAGAAGTTCCTTTGCTTACTTTTAATCCAGTTAAAACGGTAAATGATTTGTTGAAAAATGCCCATCAAGAGTAATGCTGCTCAATATGTAAATTAAACCCAGATGGATATTCAGAAAATTATAAGTGAAGTTAATTATAAAGCGGTTCGCAGTAGTGGAGCTGGGGGACAAAATGTAAACAAAGTCTCTTCCAAGGTTGTCTTGACTTTTGATGTGGAACATTCACAAGGATTAAGCGAGGAAGAGAAAGAATTGCTAAAAGTGAATTTGTCTTCGAGATTAACCACGGATTTTAGTTTGATTTTAAATTGTGATGAAGATCGCAGCCAACTCAGAAACAAAGATATAGTTACTAAACGTTTTTTGGAAATCATCAAAAAAGGCTTGGAGGTTCCGAAAATTAGAAAAGCAACAAAAATTCCTAAATCTGCGATACGAAAAAGGATTAAAAACAAGAAAAACGTGTCACAAATTAAACAAAATCGCCGAAAACCAGATTTAGATTAACTAAGGTCAGTATGGCTAAGGTTATCAAGTCGAACTTAGATTAGAAAAACCAGAAAAGAAAAAGAGGTAGTTTTTATTTTTACAGTGTAATTAGTAATTTAAAAATGAACAGTTTAATTATATTCGTAGCGTTAAAACAAAGAAATGAAAAGAAAGTTGAAGCAAATATTTAATAAATTGTTAAAGATTAAGACACTTAAAACCTCGATTTTTATCCCCTTTTTTTTGTTTGCTTTTGTATTTATATCTGTATCTCTAATAAGTATTTATGTATTGCATAAAAAAGTAATACAAAAAGAAGTCTCGTTTGAATATGAAAATATTGACACTATGCTTAAGGATAAAATTCAATCTGAAGCATTAAGTCTAGGATTGTATATTGATCGGTTAAGTGTAAATGATTCTTTGGTTCGGGCATTTAAAATGAATGACCGTGATTTATTTCAAAAAGTTTCAAAGTCGTATTTCAAAACAACGGACTTCGACTTAAAGCCTGATTTGCTAAATTTCATTTCAAATGATGGAATTGTTAGGTTTAGAAGCCATCTCCCTAATGAATATGGACAAAAAGTAACCCAACAATTTATATATAAAAAAGCACTTAGTACCGGAACGAGTTTTTTTCATATCGGTTCAGGAGTTTATTCCAATGTTAGTTTAAAAGTAATTGTACCGGTGCGTGATACTACTCAAAAAGTGGTAGGCTATATAGTTGTAGGGAAAGATTTTTATAAAATATTGGAACAGGTTGCTAAGCAGACCCATATGGATTTCCTTTTTTTTTCTAAAGTAAATCCATTAAATTTAAAACTAAATATAAATAAAATTGAAAATTTTGGTTCCTTTAAAAAAGGGAAAGATAATTTATTTTTAGAATGGTCAACTCTTCCTAAAAACACGAAAATTTCTAAGGATATAATTGAAACAAAAATAAAATCAAATGCAATAACTTCTATAAAATTGAATGGTATTGATTATCTATCAAAATCATTACCATTGATTGATTTTGATGAAGCAGAGTTTGGTAACGTTTTTGTTTTACATGACAATTCAATTCATTTTGATGATTTGAAGAAAAGTACTGTCAATTTAATTTTGATTTCGGTCTTGATGATAATGGTTTTGTCATTAATTTTTAATCGTATTCTTAATAAAGTTAGTAAAAACTTATTCGATAAAAATCAAAAATTGATTTTAGAATTAAAAAGAAGGGTGATAGCTGATAAAAAGTTGATTGAAAACAATAATGAATTAAAACAATTGACATTAATTGCTTCTCATGATTTGAGGAGTCCTTTAACTAATCTGGAGGGGTTGCTGGATCTTTTACAAAATGGTGATGATGGTCCTGAGTTTAAGTCTTTACTAATTGAGAATGCCAGTTCTAGTGTCGAATTGATGAAAAACACAATAGATAGTTTGACAACTATTATTAGACAAAAAGAAAGCTTTTTACAGGAAAGTATAGCAGAGCAAAGTATTGAATCTGTATTCAATAATGTGATTTTGCAACTGAAATATCTTATCGATGAAAAGCAGATAGTGATAAAGTCTGATTTTTCAGAGTGTCCTACTTTTTTAATTGCTCATATTCATTTAAAGAGTATTTTGTTAAATATTGTAAGTAATGCTATTAAGTATGCTTCAGAGGATCCAGAGATAACAAGTTTTATTGAGATTACTACCAAAATAGATTCAGAAACTAGGTCAATTGTAATTAAAGATAATGGCATTGGGTTTGACTCTAATTTTCAGAAAGAAAAACTTTTTAAACCTTTTAAACGTTTCCATCATGAGAAGGCAGGGAGTGGAATTGGGTTGTATTTAACGAAGCTAATTATTGAAAATTATAATGGTAAAATCCAAATTGAAAGTGAAATAGGCAAAGGAACAACAGTGAAAATAGATTTTTAAATAGGGGAACCCAAATTTTATATTGATTGATGACGATAAAATCATGTTGTTTTTAATTGAGTTTGAAATTAAAAAACATTTCGATAGCAGCGCAATAGCTAGTTATGTGAGGTCTGATGTCGCTTTTAATTTTATTCATGATCACCATAATGAGTTAAAAGATACGGTAGTTTTATTGGACTTAAATATGCCAGTTATGGACGGTTTCCAAGTATTAGAAAATTTAAAAAGTGTTTCGCATAAATTAAAAGTAATTATTGTTACAAGTTCAATGTCTGATGAAGACAGGGAAAAAGCCATGGACTATTCTTTTGTGCAGGGCTATATTAATAAGCCACTTAAAGGTTTGGAATTGAAAAGAATACTTGCAAATATTTAGAAATCAGTAGTTAGCTAGCATAAAAGAATGTTTTTTAAAGGAGGCAGTATTAAATTATAATTTCATGTTTGATTTATGAAATTTTTAAGATTATATTTGCATCGTCTCAAAGGGGTGCTCTAAATAACGAGCTGAGATCATACCCAACGAACCTGAGCAAGTAATGTTGCTAAGGGAAAAAACGACACAATTATAGAGTGCACGCTATTATTTTGCCGTAGGAAACAATCATTTATTAATTTAACAAAAAGAATAATTCCCCCTTTTATTCGTAATCTTTTTTACGGATGAATACTATTTTTATTTTTTCTCGCCACAAAGGCACAAAGACGCAAAGTATACCTTTTTTGATGTCTCTTTTCTTCTCTCTCTTTTCTTTTCTCTCTTTTGCACAAGTTAAAGACACTACCTCCGTTAATCAGCTGGATGAGGTATTGGTTTCGGCTGTTCGAGTAACGACAAAAACACCGGTTAGTTTTAGCAATTTAGACAAGAAGGATATTAAATCTCGAAATTTAGGACAAGACATTCCTATTTTGATGAATTATTTGCCTTCAGTTGTTACTACTTCTGATGCTGGAAATGGAGTAGGCTATACTGGTATTCGTGTTCGTGGTAGCGATGCTACTCGTGTGAATGTAACAATCAACGGAATTCCTTATAATGATTCTGAAAGTCATGGAACGTATTGGGTAAATATGCCTGACTTTGCTTCTTCGATAGAGAGTTTGCAGCTGCAACGCGGTGTTGGAACATCGACAAATGGATCTGGTGCTTTTGGCGCAAGCCTAAACATGCTTACGGATAGTTATGCTAAAGAAAGTAATGGCGAAATCTCTAATTCTGCTGGGAGTTTTAATACCAGAAAGCACACGGTTAAATTTAGTACGGGTTTAATTGACAATCATTTTGAAGTGGCAGGACGTCTTTCTGTTTTAAAATCAGATGGTTATATTGACAGAGCCTCTTCTGATTTGAAATCTTATTTTTTACAAGGAACTTATGTGGGGAAAACGACCTTGATTAAAGCATTGGCTTTTGGAGGCACCGAAAAAACCTATCAGTCTTGGAATGGTTTAGAAGATTTGGATTTGCTAAAAAACGACCGGACTTTCAATACTGCTGGAATGTATACAGATGAGGTTGGAAAAACTCGGTTTTATGATAATGAAACAGATAATTACCAACAAGACCATTATCAACTGCATTGGAATGAAAAGGTATCCACAAACTGGAGCACAAATTTAGCTTTTTATTATACCAAAGGGAAAGGTTATTATGAGAATTATAAAGAGAACGCAAAATTCACGGCTTATGGATTTACTCCTGTTGTGATAAATGGAGCTACAATTAACAGAACAGATTTGGTTCGTCAAAAATGGTTGGATAATGATTTCTACGGAACTACATTTTCGGCTAATTATAAAAATGAGAAGTTGGATGTGATTCTTGGTGGTGGCTACAACAAATACGAAGGAATTCATTTTGGTAAAGTAATTTGGGCACGTTATGCTTCAACAAGCGAATTAGGAGATCGCTATTATAGTGATGATGCAACTAAAACAGATGGAAACATTTTTGCGAAAGCCAATTATCAAATTACTGATAAACTAAGTTTATTTGGCGATTTACAATTGAGAAACGTACAGTATAAAGCTAATGGAGCTGAAACTGGAATTGTTAATGATAATTTCAACTTCTTTAACCCCAAGGCAGGTTTGAATTTTGAAATCAATACTAACAATGCTTTGTATTTTTCTTATGCTAGAGCCAATCGTGAGCCTAACAGAACCGATTATGAAAATGGTAGTCCAAGACCAGAGAAGTTAAATGATTTTGAATTGGGATTGCGCCATACTACTGAGAAAGTAAAATTCAATGCTAATGTGTATTATATGGCCTACAAAGATCAATTGATTCTTACAGGAGCATTAGATGACGTAGGTGCCCCTGTTCGTAAAAATAGCGGTGATAGTTATCGTTTAGGTCTTGAGCTTGATGCTACGATTGCAGTATTGGATAACTTGCTTGTCAGACCTAATGTAACTCTAAGCACTAATAAAAACAAAGATTTCTACTTTACAAGAGATGGAGTTTTGACCGCTTTAGGGAATACAAATATTGCTTATTCTCCAGATATTATTGTTGGGAATGCCATTACTTTTTTACCGGTAACTAATTTCCAAATATCGTTTTTGTCTAAGTTTGTTGGTGAGCAATACATGGGAAACATAGATTCTGAAGGATCTAAATTGAAATCATACTTTGTGAATGATTTGAATGCTTCCTATGAAATTAAACCTAAGTCAGTTTTCAAAGCTATAGTGTTGTCTGTGTTAGTAAATAATATTTTTGATTATAAATATATTTCTAATGGTTATTTTTATACCTATGACGATGATTATTCTAATCCACCGGCAGTAACAACAATTGAAGGAGCTGGTTATTATCCACAAGCGGGAATTAATTTCCTTATCGGCTTAACGTTGAAGTTTTAAATTTTTAATTCTTTTTATTGCAAAAAATCCTGACGGTATAGCTGTCAGGATTTTTTTTGATTCAGCAAGTCAATAAACGGAATACACTTGTTAAATAATTGTTAAAAAAGTAAGGTAGTTCTTTATATTTTTTTTTTTTTTTTCATTTATATTTGTAATGGTTAACCAAAAAAACTATTTGTAAATTTAAACCAGAATTAAAAATGAAAAAATTAGTATTTACCGCTCTGGCAGTGGTAGCGTTTAGTGCAACAAGTTTTGCAGAAACTCGAGAAGTTAAAGTAGATGAAATTTTGTTCACTGAGTGTGAAGATTGGGCAATGGACCAAATGGCACTTCAAGATCCAGGGGACCAATTGCCACCTGAAGAGGCTCACGATAATTACAGATCATTGGTAGAGAATTGTGATAGAAACACGTAGTAATAAAAATTTAAAATAGCAGATGTGGATTTAAACAAAATCATTTAGCAGCTGCTTTTTTTTAATATAAGTTTAATTATGAGAAATAAAATTGCGTTTTTTTGTTTATATATGTTCTCGTTTTATAGTGGATATTCGCAAAACTTATCAGGAATAGTTGTTTACAAAGTCGTTTCGGAAAGTCCTTACGACAACGCGGAAAACGATGAAAGAGGAAAAAAAATGGTGGAAGGAAGACTGGCTAGTCTTGCTAAGCAAACATTTTTATTAGAATTTATTGCTTCAAAATCAAAATTCGTTCGTAATAACAGCTTGTCTATTAATGACGATAAAGGAGAACAGCTTTATGATAAAATGGCTACGAGCTACTATTCAAGTTCTTATGATTATTATTTGGATAATAGTGCAGGCGTAGGAATGTTTAAATATAGTAGAGACGGTACACTTGTTACACAACAGGTCACAGAAAAAGAATGGGATATATCTACTGAAAGTAAAAAAATAGGGGACTATTTATGTTATAAAGCGGTATATCTTAAAAAATATATGGGAAGAGATGGTAATATGAAAACATTGCCCATTACGGCGTGGTTTGCCCCGAGTTTACCCTACAGGTATGGTCCCAAACAATATTATGGTTTACCTGGATTAATTTTAGAACTGCATGAGTTATACGGTGTCTTTTTAGCTAGTGAGATAAAAATTGGGGAAGAAAAACATTTGTCGATTGAGTTTCCGAAAGGAAAAACAATTACTGAGGAGCAGTATAACGAGAGAGCAGCTGCATTTATTATTAAAAGTAAATAGTTTTTATTTTTGATAATCGCTACACTACTGTAACCAAACATGATAATTTTTTTAATTACCATTACATAAAAAAAATACCCAAGGAGATAATAAAAAAAGTAAAATCAACTTAAAATAAATGCATAGAATTCACCTCTTTTTGCTTTTTTTTTCAACATTATCCTTTTCTCAAACCCATACCATAACCGGTGTGGTTTCTGATGATATCAATAAACCGCTAGAATCAGCTAATGTCATTGCGAAACCTTTGCGGCAAAAAGCGAGTCTTAAATTTGCCATTGCAGATAACAAAGGTCGATATCGTTTAGAACTCGACAAAGAAGTCAAATATGAAATCACGGTTTCTTATATAAGTTTTGTTGAGGAAATGTTTGTATTAGAACCCAACTCAAATATAATCACGCACGATTTTAAACTTAAGGCAACTGGCGAGCAACTCAAAGAAATTGTAATCAAGCATGAGTTCAAGCCCATTATCATAAAAAAAGACACCTTGATTTTTGATGTAAAAAGTTTTGCCAACGGTAACGAACGCAAAATGAAAGAAATCCTAGAAAAACTGCCAGGAGTTGAAGTTGATAAAAACGGGGGAGTGACAGTGCAAGGAAAAAAAGTAACCAAAATGCTGGTAGAAGGCAAATCTTTTTTTGGAGGAGGTACCAAGTTAGCGGTTGAGAATATTCCGGCAAATGCACTTGATAAAATTGAGGTCATAGACAACTTTAACGAAGTGGGTTTTATGAAGCAAGTTTCAGATAGTGACGACTTGGCGATAAATGTAAAGCTGAAAGAAGATAAAAAGAAATTTGTTTTTGGAGATCTTGAGGCTGGCGCAGAGGTTGGGAATGCCGATAATGGTTTTTATCTGGGGCATGCCGCCTTATTTTATTATGCGCCAAAAACCAATTTGAGTGTTATAGCTGATGTGAACAATATAGGGAAGCGAACCTTTACGTTTAGTGATTTAATGCGTTTTGGAGGAGGAATGAGTTCGTTTCTTTCGGGCAGAAAATCATTGACTAATTTGTACTCGTTTGCGAATGACAATACGAATGTAGTGCAAAATAAATCGCAATTTGGAGCCGTAAATTTCAGTTATGATGCCTCAACAAAGTTAGCCGTTTCCGGTTTTGGTATTTTTTCTAAAGTTTTTACCGCTTCAAGAACCGAGAGCAACAACGAATATTTGAATAACAACAGCATTGCTTTCGAAAATAAACTACAAAGCGGTAGTAATGAATCTGTATTAGGACTTGGGAATGTGAAGTTAGATTATTCGCCCAATAAAAAAGAAAAATGGTATTACAATGCGCAATACCAATCGAGTACTAATGATTTAATAAGCACCATAAACTCCATCACGTCTGTTAATTCCAGTCTTTTTGAAACGATTAGCAAAGCAGACAATACTTCAGCCAAGCAATTTGTGGAGTGGCATAAAAAATACAATTTGAACCATACGACTACTTTTGTCGTCAATCACGCCTACGATAACAATAGACCACAAAAAAATTGGTTTTCGGATCAGCCATTTTTGTCAGGATTAATTCCCCTACAAGATGATTTGACCTATACCATAACTCAAATAAAGAAGGTAAAAACAAATAGTGTCGATGCCTTGTTCAAGCATTATTGGATTATTAATGATGTTAATCATCTCTATACCAATATAGGGAATAATTTTGGCACTTCTCGATTTGATACTTCCACTAAGCAACTGCTAACTAATGGGAATGAGAATGATTTTGCCAAAGCTGGCTTTGGTAATAACCTGAGATATCGTTTAAACGATGCTTTTGTAGGTCTAGAGTATAAGTTTAAAATTGGGAAATGGACCAATAAGCCCGGATTGTATTTGCATTGGTATGATTTAACGACAGAACAAAAAATGGAGGAGAGGTCGTTTTCAAAAACTCTGTTTCAACCACAGTGGAACAGTGATTATGAATTTAGTAAGTCAGAGTCTTTAAATTTCGTGTATAAGTTAGAAAACAGTTTTCCTGAAGTAAGTCAATTAGCAAATCAATTTAGCTTGCAAAATTATAATTTAGTTTATAAAGGAAATGCGCTTTTGCAAAATGAACAATACCATTCTTCGAGTTTGAGGTATTCAAAAATGAATTTTTACCGCGGAATTACTTGGGACGGAATGGCTAGTTTTAACAAAAAAGTCAACACAATTCGGAACGAAATTGAATTAGAAGGCATCAACCAGTTCAATACGCCTATACTAAGTGATAATCCTGAAACCAATTACAATGTTAACGGGTCTTTCACAAAAAAAATATACCGATTTCGTCTGAAATTAAATACACGTTTGAGTTGGTTTAATTATTTTCAAACATTGAATAATGCCACAACTTCTAGTGACAGAAACAATCAAAAAATCGGGATATTATTGAAAACAGCGCATAAAAAATGGCCAGGTTTCAGTATTGGTTACACCAAAGGATTTAGCCAGTTTTCAGGTTTAACAAAATCGAACTTTCAAACAGATGCCTTAACGGCTGATGCCGACATCACTTTTTTCAAATTCTGGACTTATAAATTTGAATATGAAAATTTGAAAAATACAAATAACAACAATCAAAGTAATTTTTATGATATAGCTAATACTTCATTGCGCTATCAAAAGAAAAATAGCCCGTTCGGTTTTGAACTTTCGATTAATAATCTATTCGACAATAAAGTCAAAAACGATTATTCTTTTTCAGATTACTTAATCAGTGAGAGAAAAACATTTATACTACCGAGAGTAGTTATGTTTTCAGTAAGTTATAAGTTATAGTCTTTAATTATAAATCCTTAGGACATTTCCGTTAACTTCCACACGATATTGTTTTAAAGGATATTGCAATCCAGTTTGACTTAAACCAGTAAACAGACTGTATTCTGTGCTGTCGCATGGACAAGCCACGTTAATGCCTTTTAGGGTCATATTAGAACAAGAGCTTAAAGCTTGATTAGGACAAGCAGCGTCGAATGCATTGTAGCCACTTCCGGTGTTGAAAATATAAATCCCCTTTGCGCCAACACCAGCATAATACACGGCATTACTAGGGTATTGAAGGTTAGAATAGGCAGGCAAATTCATGTTGATATCTATGGTAAATGTATAGTTAGGCAGATATGGGTTTTTATTGTTAAAACCACTGTCGCTGCAGGCAAAGAAGAGGGGTAATAGTACGAGTAGAATAAGGTATTTTTTCATTATTTAAAATAATTTGAAAGTATTAGCGAAACAAATTTAATTTATTTAACTTTGAATTAAATATGATTAACATATAATTATAGACTACAAAAAATAAAAGTATCTTTGTGGAAAGAAATCCCGTCCTGATGGGATTTTTTCTATTTACATAAACGATGAAACTATGAGCGCAATATCTTACTATACGGCAGAAGGATTAAAAAAATTGAGAGAAGAATTAGATTATTTGAAAAGTGTGATGCGTCCAAAAGCATCCGCAGATATAGCTGAGGCAAGAGATAAAGGCGATTTGTCTGAAAATGCAGAGTACGATGCGGCAAAAGAAGCACAAGGAATGCTTGAAATGAGAATTGCTAAGCTAGAAGAAGTACATTCTAATGCGCGACTGATTGATGAAACACATCTTGATGTGTCTAAGGTGTTGGTTTTATCTAACGTTACAATCAAGAACCAATCTAACGGAATGGAATTGAAATATAGACTTGTTGCTGAAAGTGAAGCAGATTTAAAAACTGGAAAAATATCAGTTACTTCTCCTATTGGAAAAGGATTGCTTGGTAAAAAAGTAGGTGATATAGCCGAAATTACAGTGCCAAATGGTGTGCTGCAATTTGAAATCATGGAAATCTCTCGTGACTAGCTAAGTATTTAGTTTTGAGTGTTCAGTCGCAGTCTGCATTCATTAATATACATTCATACATAATAATAAGCAATCTACTTTCCCATTTGAACCTCTCCTTTGGAGGGTTCTGATAGTTATCGGGCGGGAAGAGGATTAATCTAAATTCTTAAAAAATGAGTTCAATATTCACTAAAATCGTAAACGGAGAAATTCCATGTTACAAAATTGCTGAAGATGATAATTATTTGGCTTTTTTGGATGTAAATCCAAATGCAAAAGGTCATACGTTGTGCATTCCAAAATTTGAAATTGATAAGATTTTTGATATGGACGAAGCACACTATTTAGGATTGATGCATTTTGCAAGAAAAGTGGCTATAGCATTAGAAAAAACAGTTCCTTGCAAAAGAGTTGGTATGGCAGTTGTGGGTCTTGAAGTTCCGCATGCACATGTTCATTTGATCCCACTTAATGAAATGGATGAAATGCGTTTTCAAAATAAAGTGTCATTAACTACCGATGAATTTGAAACGCTGGCGAATAACATTAAAGCTAATTTTTAGTTTTATGAAAAGGTAAGACACAATAAATTGGTATGGTTTTCGTATAAATAGAAGGAGCTTAAGCAAATTTTAATTTTAGAATATTCCAACCCAATGAAAAACTGTTATTTATTTACGATTTTACTATTATCATTGGTAAGTTTTGCCCAGAGCAAACCACAATATCTTCTAATTGACGAGCAAATCTCAAAAATGCCAGTCCGTTACAGCAATTCCACTGATAACATTGCTCATTATATAAATTCTAATTTTAAAACAGCCGACGATAAAATTCGGGCTGTTTTTTATTGGACTGCATCGAACATCGTTTATGATATAGACAATATGTTTACCCAAAGTCATATTGAATCATCCGAGGATAGAATAATAAATACACTTAGAACCCGAAAAGGCATTTGTAGTAACTACACTGAGATATTTAACGACATTGCTATTAAAGTGGGTGTAAATACAGTGATTGTTAGCGGCTACACAAAGCAAGGAGGGAAAATTAGTTCTCTTTCACATGCTTGGTGCGCCTCTGAAATTAATGGTAAATGGTTTGTTTTTGACCCAACATGGGGAGCAGGATATATAGACAAAGGACGATTTGTAAAAAAAATAGATGATAATTATTATAAAGTTGAGCCAGAAAAAATCATAAAATCGCATATGCCATATGATTATATGTGGCAATTTCTTAATTATCCTATTAACAATAAAGATTTCTATGAGGGTAATGCGCAAACCAATAAATCACAAAAACCTTTCGATTATAAGTATCAGATTTTAAAATGGGAATCGCTACCGGAGTACGATAGACTAATCTCTTCCTCAAAACGAATAGAGGAGAGCGGAATAGGTAACAAGATGATTTTAAATAGTTTGTTATACAATAAAAAGAAGATCGAATACTTAAATCAAAAGAAAGAAGTCAACGAGTTAACTTCCGTTTTCGAATTATATCAAGAAGGGGTGACGGAATTAAATAAATTTATAGCCTACAGAAATAGACAATTCAGACCGCTAAATTCAGATGATGAACTACAAAGAATGATTCTCAGTCCGTATAATAAGTTGCTGATTTGTAAGGAATCTTTGAGAAAGTTGGATAATGGCAGTGAAAAAAATCGAGCAAATATAAACTCTTTAAAAAAGTCATTAGATGCCGCTTTACGAATGACAAATGAGCATAAATCTTTTGTGATGCAATATTTGTCGAAATCCAGAAATGTACGGGAAACGTTATTCTTCAAGCAAACATAGATTAAAGTTGATCTGAATTTAAGATGCTTTTTTTAAGGTAATCTGCATCGTTGTCCCTTTTCCTATTTCTGAACTTAATACTTTTATGGACCCTTTATGGTATTCTTCGACAATTCTTTTTGTTAAAGAAAGTCCTAAACCCCAGCCTCGCTTTTTGGTTGTGAAACCAGGCTCGAATACGGTTTTAAATTGCTTTTTCTGAATGCCGTTACCGCTGTCTTTAACGGTTATTTTTACTGAATCATGATCCTGCTCTATTTTTAATGATAGCTTTCCCCTTCCTTTCATCGCATCAATGGCATTTTTGACTAAATTTTCAATCGTCCAGCTGTGTAATGTTGGGTTGAGCATGGTGTAAATAGGTTCCGAAGGACCTTCGAAAGTAAATTCAATTTGTTTAGAAAAACGAGATTGCAAGTAGTTATAGGATTGTAATGTCTCTTCGACAATATCTCTATTTTCTAATACCGGTTCCGATCCTATTTTCGAGAAACGTTCCGTAATAGTTTGTAATCGCTCTATGTCTTTTTCGATTTCCATAGTTGTGGATTCTTCGACGTTGTCAGCCTTTAGAATTTCAACCCAGCCTATCAGTGAAGAAAGTGGTGTCCCAATTTGGTGTGCAGTTTCTTTTGCCATTCCCGCCCAAAGTTTGTTTTGAGTTGCTATTTTCGTACTTCGATAAAAATAATAGACTAAGGCAGAAAATAAAACAATAATGAGTAATAAGGCGATGGGGTAATATTTCAGTTTATTCAATAATGCCGAATTTCCGTAATACAACTTTTGAAATTTTCCAGGATCATATTCAATTACAATAGGGTCATTTTCATTTTTTAAATCTGATAAAAACGCAGTCGCTCTCGTATTGTCCTCTACAATTACTTCGTCGATATTAACGGTATTGATGATGCTGTCATTTTCGGTAAGGATAATGGGGATTGAAGTGTTGTTACTGAAAATTTGAAGAGGGAGTTCAACATCAGTGTTTTCACCCGCATTAATCAGTGTTTTTTGAGCTTTTGCCCAAAGGTTCATTTTTAAACGTTCTTCATTTTTGAATATTTGAAAAAAGGTATAGGTATTCCAAAGAATCAGTGAAATTATCAAAAATGAAACAAAAATAATAATCCAACGAGTCGTGTTTTTTCTTTCAGAAAACTGCATAAACGAGATTTTGAGGTATAAATATAACGAAATATAAACACTATTATTTTAGTTCTCAATACAAAGGAAAAAAAATATTTTGTGGGAATGTTTTTTGGGATTAAATAAGAGGACGCTCTCTTTTTAAACTTAAACCATTTACTTACTTTTGTAAATCGAGGAACTAATTAAGTGAAAATAAAATAGTATGATTAGCATTGATCCAAAAAGTATAGAAACAGCTAAGTTGCAAGGATATCTTCAAGGTTCTGTAGGACCTAGGCCCATTGCTTTTGCGAGCACCATCGATAAAAATGGAAATCCAAATGTATCTCCTTTCAGCTTTTTTAATGTTTTTAGCGCGAATCCGCCTATTCTTGTTTTCTCTCCAGCAAGACGCGTGCGCGATAATTCGGTTAAACACACTTTAATTAATTGTGAAGCGACAGGAGAAGTGGTTATTAATGTCGTAAATTTTGACATGGTACAGCAAACGTCTCTTGCAAGCACAGAATATGCTGATGGTGTAAATGAGTTTTTAAAATCAGGATTAACGCAAGTTCCTTCTGATATCGTAAAGCCATTTCGAGTAAAAGAGTCGCCTGTACAATTTGAGTGTAAAGTGAATCAGATAATTCCATTAGGAAGTGAAGGTGGAGCTGGAAATTTAATCCTTTGTGAAGTTGTGCGAATTCATATTAATGAAGCAGTTTTAGATGCTAACGGGGCGATTGATCAGTATAAAATTGATCTAGTTTCCAGGTTAGGAGGTAATTGGTATTCACGATCAAATCAAGGTTTGTTTGAGGTGCCTAAGCCTTTATCGACGCTTGGAATTGGAGTAGATGTTATTCCGCGTCACGTTAAGGAAAGCCATATTTTTGATGGAAATGATTTAGGTAAATTAGGAAACATAGAAGCCTTGCCTACCCCAGAAGAAGTTAGTATATTTGTAAAACAGAATTTTTCTGTGAAAGGAGTTTTAAGCTCTGATGATCAGGATAAGCTGCATTTAGAGGCTAAAAAATATCTAGATGAAGACGATGTTCTTACCGCATGGAAAGTACTTCTGGCCCAAAAACAAGAGTAAATAACAATTAAAATAACGAAGATGGAAGTTACAGGAAAAATTAAAGTTGTTAATCCAGAACAACAAATTAGTGCCGCGTTTAAAAAGAGAGAATTAGTTGTTACAACAGAAGAACAATATCCTCAACATATTATGATTGAGTTTACTCAAGATAAATGTGATTTATTAAACAATTATGCAGTTGGTGAGCCAGTAAAGGTTTCAATCAATTTAAGAGGTAGAGAATGGGTTAATCCACAAGGAGAAACTAAATATTTCAATAGCATACAAGGATGGAGAATTGAGAAAGCAGGAGTTGAGCCACAAGCGCCTTCAGCACCTATGCCTACTGCTCAAACTTTTGCTCCGGCAACAAACTTAAATGAAGACGAACCAGATGATTTGCCTTTTTAATTTATAGTACAGTATAGAAAAGGCCCTGATTTATCAGGGCTTTTTTGTTTTATATAAGTTTAGAAATTGGGTTGTATAAGAATTCCTAAACCGTTAGTTTTTCCGAATTGAGGATATACAAATGCCGAGGTACTTTTCTTTCGGCCAAATTTAATTGCCTGGAAAGGATTGTAATTAGAGACTATAATTCCAGAAAGTAATCCAATTCCGGCTCCTGCTAATACATCAGATGAATAATGCCTATTATTTGCAATTCGTAAGATACCGGTAGTTGTTGCAAATATAAAACCACTACTAGCATACCAAAAATTGGAGTCTTTATATTCTTGAAATAACAACGCTGCATTGGTAAAGGCAATGGCAGTATGACCCGAAGGAAAACTAAGATTGTTTGAGGCATCCGGTCTTTCCTCTTTTACTAAATTTTTAGTGATCTGTACAACGGCTAATGTTAAAGAATTAGCAATAACAATATCGACTGTTTGGTGTAAAACTGTATTTTTAGGTTTGAACCCAATGTATCTTCCAGCGTATATTTGAGCTACTGGTACCAAAGGCGTAAAGTTGTCTATTTTAGAATTAAACCCAATTCCAAAAAAAGCATTAGATTTTTCTTGGATGCTATTATTTTGACTAGAATTTAATAGAAATATACCACCGGTCAAAACAGCTGCTGGCACAATAAAGTTCTTGTAAGATAGTTTTTTATTGATTGCTAAACTATCAATTTTTTGACCGTACATTTGTGAAATAAACAGTACTAAAAGAAAAAGGGTTGATAATTTTTTCATTTTTAAAATATTCAAAATAAATAAGTTGTTTCAAATTTAGTAGTTAGTTTTATATTTAAGTTTAAAATCATGTTTTATTTATCTCAAGAGTTGTTTTTTCCTCCAGTTTCTGAAACTAAGTCGCATGGTATCGTTGCCCTGGGAGGAGATTTGTCTTCAGAGCGTCTTCAATTAGCTTATAAAAGCGGTATTTTCCCGTGGTTTGAAGATGGGGAGCCTATTACTTGGTGGTCACCTGATCCCAGAATGATTTTGTTTCTAGATGAGTTAGTAGTTTCTAAAAGTATGCGAAACGTCCTGAATCGAAATATTTTCACAATTACTTTCAATCAAAATTTTAGAGACGTAATGGCTAATTGTCAGCAAATAAAACGTGACGGACAAAATGGAACTTGGATTACTAATGATATGATTGAGGCGTATTGTAAACTCAACGAATTAGGAATAGCAAAGTCAGTCGAAGTTTGGCAAAATAATGAACTTGTTGCCGGATTGTACGGGATTGACTTAGGTCATGTTTTCTGCGGCGAAAGTATGTTTTCTAAAGTTTCGAATGCTTCTAAAGTTGCATTTATTACCTTAGTAAAACACTTGCAGCAAAATGATTACAAACTGTTAGATTGCCAAGTCTATAACCCGCATCTAGAAAGTTTAGGATGCCGCGAAATTGATAGAATCGATTTTATGGAATTATTGAAAAAAGACCAATTATGAAAAGTACCCATATTGTAAAGGAATTGTTTGTTTATCCAATAAAAAGCCTTGCTGGAATAAGCATCCAAAGTGCAAAAGCGCAAGAAATGGGGTTTGAATATGACCGAAGATGGATGCTCATTGACGAAGAAAATCAGTTTATAACGCAACGGGAGCACCCTGATTTAAGTCAGTTTTATCCGAAAATAATTGATGGTAAAATTGAAATTACAAATCTTGGAAAAACACATTCCTTTTGTATAGATGAAAGTTTTGAAAAGCCTATTTCTGTTAATGTTTGGGATGATGAGTCCAGAGTGGTTGAAGTAAATAAATTATCATCTGAATGGTTTAGTAACCAACTAGGTTTTAAATGTAAACTTGTAAAAATTATAAATAACGGCGATAGAAAACATAAAAGCACAAAACTCAATACTACGTTTAATGTAAGTTTAGCGGATGGTTATCCGTATTTATTAGTGGGAAGTGAAAGTTTAAATAATTTAAATGAAAAACTGAAAGACAAAATAGGTATAGAAAGATTCCGACCTAATATTGTAATTTCAAGTACAACTGCTCATGAAGAGGATTCTTTTGATCAATTTCAAATTGGAAAAGTGAAGTTTCAAAATGTAAAGCCTTGTGGTCGATGTATCATGGTAAATAATAACCCAGAAACAGGTCGCGTCACAAAAGAACCTTTGCGCACTTTAAACACCTATAGAACAGTAAATAATTCCATATTGTTTGGTGTAAATATTGTTTGTCAAAATTCAGGGGTAATAACTGTGGGAGATGTTTTAGAGTTTTAGAAATTCAGTTTAGTAAAACTCCAATCTAAAGTTTTAAATAAAACCAGTTCATTTCTTAAACTCGGCAACCCGATGATTAATTTCAATGTTTCATGCGCCATCATCGTGCCGATTATTCCCGGTAAGGTCCCTAGCACGCCATTAAAACTACAATTAGGCACGTCTTTAGGATTTGGTGGTTCAGGGAATAAATCGCGTAAATTTTTACTTCCTTGATGGTTGAAAACAGCTAGCTGCCCTTCAAAACCTAGGATACTTCCATATACTAAAGTTTTGCCCAAAGCCACACAAGTATCATTGACCAAATACCGTGTGCTAAAATTATCGGAACCATCGACCACAATATCAAATTTAGAAATGATTAGCGACGCATTATTAATGGTCATCTTCTCTTCAAAAGGCAAAACTTTAATTAACGGATTCAGTTTTTCAACTGTAGCTTTTGCAGTAGTAGTCTTTGGTAATCCTACTTGGTCTTCGTTGTATAAAATTTGACGATGTAGGTTGTGAATTTCGATTATGTCAAAGTCAACTATTCCAATAGTCCCCACGCCGGCCGTGGCAATATATTGCAAAATAGGACAGCCTAAACCACCAGCACCAATAACGAGAACCTTTGCTTTTTTTAATTTTGCTTGTCCTTCATCACCAATTTCGGCTAAAATAACTTGTCTGTTGTAACGTAAAAAATCTTGTATAACGCTCATTTTAGTTCTTAGTAAATAGTTGGTTATTCCTTAGTGAAAAAGTCCTTAAGTGTATAGTTCTTAGTGAATGGACTTAAGTAATTAGTGTATTTTTTAGTTTTGTTATCGTGGTTTCATTGAATCATATGTCAATACGTCCGTTGTCACCAACAATCTGCAATCAAAATTCGTTAATTAAAAATCTACAATCATTTGTAGCTTCTGTCCCAATCTTTCCAAACCGGTTCATAACCTCTAAACGTAATAATCTCGGTGATTTCGGCTACAGAGCGCTCGTCACTAATTTCAAATTGTTCCAGCGATTGTGGATCGACCACATAACCACCAGGATTAGTTTTAGAACCCGCACTCATGCTCGTCGTTCCAATAGGAATAATGTTGTTTCTGAACTTCTCGTTTTCCCGAGTCGAAATCGAAATCTCCAAATCTTCATTCCACAATCGGTATGCACAAATGAGTTGGGTTAAATCTTTATCATCCATAATAAAGTTAGGAGGAACTGTTCCTTCGGCAGGACGTAATCTCGGGAACGAAACCGAGTACTTAGTTTGCCAGTATGTTTTTTGTAAGTAATCTAGATGCAACGCATTAAAAAAACTATCCGTGCGCCAGTCTTCTAATCCAAGTAAAACACCCAATCCTATTTTATGAATACCTGCTTTCCCAATACGATCTGGAGTATCTAAACGGAAATTAAAATTGGATTTCTTCCCCTTAGTATGGTACTTTTTATACACTTCTTGATGATAGGTTTCTTGATATACTAATACTGAATAAACACCCGCTTCATGCAGACGTTCGTATTCTTCTTGTGAAAGCGGTTGCACTTCAATAGATATAGTCGAAAAGTCGTTTTTAATGACCTCAATCGCATTCAGGAAATAATTAATATTCACCGTATAATTAGCTTCTCCAGCGACTAACAAAACATGATCAAAACCTAGTTTTTTCAAAACTTCCACCTCTTGCTTAATCTCCGAGTCCATCAAAGTTTTGCGTTTGATTTTGTTATCCAAACTAAAACCGCAATAGGTACAAATATTTTGGCATTCGTTGCTCAAGTACAAAGGCGCATACATCTGGATGGTTTTTCCAAATCGCTTCTTAGTCAATTCATGGCATTCTTGTGCCATTTGTTCTAAATAGGGTTGCGCCGCAGGAGAAATCAACGCTAAAAAATCATCTAGATCTCTCTTGGATTTAGAAAGAGCTTGCTCAACTTGCTTCGAGGTACTAGCGTAAATTTTGGTTTGGATTTCATCCCAATTGTATTGTTCAAAAATAGATTTGAATGTTTTCATAAGCTTAAACGCAAAGTGCGCTATTTTTTTTTCGCAAGGTTCGCAAAGCCTGGCGTGCTTAGCGTTCTTTCCTTGTGAGATTTGAGGTTAGATTTATATTCTTTACTAATAACCTTAAACGCAAAGCGTGTAAGGTTATCGACCTGTTAATATTTTTTTAGCAATTTTTATTGATAAAGGCTCTCCTCCTTTGGAGGGGTTGGGAGAGGATTACTCATATAAAAATGCCGTCAACGGACTCGATGCCACTGCGTATTTATATTGTTGTCCCAATTTTGCTTCATACGCTTTTCGACCTGCAATTACTGCTGCTGCAAAAGCCTCTGCCATTAGTTTCGGATTTCCAGCAACTGCAATAGCGGTATTTACCAATACGGCATCTGCTCCTAATTCCATCGCTTTGGCTGCGTCTGAAGGAGCTCCAATTCCCGCATCGATGATTACAGGGACTTTGCTCTGTTCAATAATAATTTCAAGAAAATCAATCGTTTTTAAACCTTTGTTGCTGCCTATTGGTGAACCCAAAGGCATCACCGCAGTCGTTCCCGCATCTTCTAGTCGTTTACACAAAACGGGATCAGCATGAACGTAGGGCAAAACAATAAAGCCAAGTTTAGCCAACTCTTCAGTAGCTCTTAAGGTTTCAATCGCATCTGGCATTAAGTATCTTGGATCGGGATGTATTTCAAGTTTCAACCAATTGGTTTCCAAAGCTTCTCTAGCGAGTTGGGCTGCAAAAATAGCTTCTTTAGCATTTCTAGCTCCTGAAGTATTGGGTAATAGATTGATGTTCGGATGCTGTAAATGTGATAGAATAGCATCAGTGTCTGTTTCAAGGTCAATGCGCTTGAGAGCGACAGTCACTAATTCAGTTTCGGAAGCTAAAATCGCCTCTTCCATTTGTAGATTAGAACCAAATTTCCCTGTTCCTAAAAACAAACGGGAGCTTAATATCTTATCGCCTATTTTAAACAATGATGTTTCCATGTAAGTTATTTTTTAGTTGTTTGATTATTTTTTTCTTATTTGTTGCTTGAGTGATTAATCCTGAAATAGCAACCCCGTAAATTCCGGTTTGCATTAGCGGTTCGATATCTTCCAGTGTGATTCCGCCAATTGCGTAGACGGGTGTTGTTAATCCGTTTTCTTGCATTTTAGTTATAATGTTATGATAGCCTTTAAGACCTAATATCGGACTTAAGTTTTCCTTGGTGGTCGTGAATTTAAGCGGTCCGAGACCAATATAATCACAACCATTTTGAATGTGATTTTGAATGTCCTCGAATGTGTTTGCGGTCGCTCCAATAATTTTTGTATCTCCTAGAATGCTACGTGCTTCACTAATTGACATATCGTCTAGACCAAGGTGTACACCATCGGCTGCTATTTGCTGTGCGAGATAGACATTATCGTTCATAATAAAATTGGCCAAATATTCTTCGCATAGTATTTTTACGGCTTCTGCCAAAGTAAAAGCATCATCTGAAAAATGATTTTTAAACCGAACCTGAACCCATTTGCATCCGTTGTCTAATGCTTGATGAATATTTTTTAATTGCTCTTCAACGGTGTTGCCTTGTGAAATGTATTGTAGTTTGTTATACATGATGGTATCCTAATTTTGTAGTGTTTGATGATAAGTAGTTTTCGATATAAATTTTAGCATTTCTACAAGCGGTAAGTACATTTTGATCTAAAGCCATTTTAGCAACTATTGAAGCCGATAAAACACAGCCAGACCCATGTTTTTCAGTGGTCAAAGCATTTGTTGGTTCAAGTCTAAAAAAGCGATCTTGTACATATAAATAATCTACGCCAAGTGCTTCGGGATTATGCCCTCCTTTTAGTAATACATCACAATATTGCGAAAGCGTTTCTGCAATTTTATCAGCAGTTGCTGATGACGTGGCAAATTTTACAATCTCATTATAATTAGGTGTAATCAAATCTACTTGTTGGAGGATTTCAGTTAAAAGAACTTGGTTTTCGGTAGCTAGAAAATCAAACCCAGTTGAGGATTTCAAAACAGTGTCCCAAATAATCGTTGTTTCTGGCGAAAGACTTTTTATCCTACAAACAATTTCATTTAAGTAGTGTAAAGAAGGAACAATTCCGATTTTCACTGCCTTTATTGTATGATTTGCAAATAGTTTTTCTACGGATTCTAAAACAAAGTTGAGGTCAATCCATTCTAATTTATAGAACTCATTTTCTGTTTGTATTGTGTTTGCCGTGATGATAGCTAAACCATACACCTGATGTTGCTCAAAGGTTTTGCAATCAGCTAAAACTCCTGCCCCGCCAGAAGGATCAAAACCTGCAATACTTAAAACGAAAGGGCGATTTTTTGACATATTTTAAAATTTTCTATTGGGTTATTTTGATTCCAAATTGTTCCTAAAAGCGCTACATCTTCAAAGCCATTTGTTAACGTGAATTTTATGTTTTCAGCTAAAATTCCACCTAAAGCAATGACTTTAGTTTTGAAATTGTTTCTCTTTTTTATTGCTTCGAATAAATCGATTTTTGAAACATAATTCATTTTTGAAATAGAGGGATGAACAGGGCTTAAAAAAGCATAAGCATAATTGGAATCTAATTCATTAAAATCTTCAATACAATGTGTCGAAGTCGATAAGATCAATCCCGATTCTTTATATCTTTTTAATTCAGATTCTGTATGAGTAATTCTACTACTTTCTATAAAATGAATGCGATTAATTTCTAAGGCTTTCGCTAAATGATGGTGACTTTGTAAAACCAATCGTTTTCTATATTCCAATCCAATAGCAGTTACAAAAGCCTGTATTTCTTCTGTAGTAAAATCTGGCTTTCGAACATGAAGCAGTTCCATTCCTTCTTCAAAAAGAGAATGAATAAGGTTAATTTCATTTGGTACCGATATTGGACTGGATATAATTATCATATTTTTGAGTTTGAGAAAAGAGAGAATATAGATGCTATCAATTCATGAAGTCTATTCTCTTTACTCTTTGTACTATTTTCGTATTAACTATAAATCTCTTTTCCTTGCTCAATAAACTCTTCTGATTTTTCTTTCATTCCTTTTTCTGCTTCGGCGACATCACGAATTTCTTGTGATATTTTCATCGAACAGAATTTTGGTCCGCACATAGAACAAAAATGAGCTACTTTGGCACCTTCTGCCGGAAGTGTTTCATCATGAAATTCTCGAGCAGTATCTGGGTCTAATGATAGATTAAATTGGTCATTCCAACGGAATTCAAAACGCGCTTTACTCAAAGCATTATCACGGTATTGTGAACCAGGATGCCCTTTGGCTAAATCGGCAGCATGAGCAGCAATTTTATAAGTGATTACACCATCTTTTACATCTTTTTTGTTGGGTAAGCCAAGATGTTCTTTTGGCGTTACATAGCATAGCATAGCACAACCGTACCAACCAATCATGGCAGCACCAATAGCGGAGGTGATATGATCATAACCTGGAGCAATATCTGTAGTTAACGGGCCAAGAGTATAAAAAGGTGCTTCGTTGCAATGCTCTAATTGTTTCTCCATATTTTCCTTAATCATGTGCATCGGTACATGCCCAGGACCTTCTATGAAAACTTGTACGTCGTGTTTCCAAGCAATTTTTGCTAGTTCACCTAGGGTTTCTAGTTCAGCGAACTGTGCTGCATCATTAGCATCGGCAATAGAACCCGGGCGTAAACCATCTCCAAGGGAAAAAGCCACGTCGTACTGTTTCATGATTTCGCAAATATCTTCAAAATGGGTGTAGAGAAAGTTTTCTTTGTGGTGAAACAAACACCATTTGGCCATGATAGAACCTCCACGAGATACGATTCCCGTTACACGTTCCGCAGTTAAGTGAATGTAGCGCAATAAAACTCCAGCGTGAATAGTAAAATAGGAAACCCCTTGTTCTGCTTGTTCGATTAAAGTATCACGAAAAACTTCCCAAGTTAGGTCTTCGGCTACTCCGTTTACTTTTTCTAAAGCCTGATAAATAGGCACTGTTCCAATAGGTACTGGCGAGTTACGGATAATCCATTCTCTAGTTTCGTGAATGTTTTTTCCGGTTGATAAATCCATAATCGTGTCGGCTCCCCAACGGCAAGCCCAAACTGATTTTTCGACCTCTTCTTCTATTGTTGAGGTAACTGCACTGTTCCCGATATTCGCATTTATTTTTACCAAGAAATTACGTCCTACGATCATGGGTTCGCTCTCGGGATGGTTGATGTTGTTGGGTATTATGGCTCGGCCGATGGCTACTTCAGAGCGCACAAATTCTGGCGTAATTTTGCTTTTAGGAGTATTTGCGCCCCAGCTGTGTCCTGGATGTTGGCATGACATTTCTTTAGTTTGGGTGTCTAATTGCTCAATCCGTTGGTTTTCACGAATTGCAATGTATTCCATTTCGGGAGTGATGATGCCTTGTTTTGCGTAGAATAATTGCGAAACATTAGCACCTTTTTTGGCGCGCATGGGTTTGTGCAAATACTCAAATCGCAATTCATCTAGTTTTTTGTTGTTCAGGCGTTCTTTTCCGTAATCAGATGATATTTCGATTAGTTCCTCCACATCGTTGCGGTCTAAGATCCATTGTTCGCGGATACGAGGCAATCCTTTTCGAATGTCGATTTCGATATCAGGATCAGTAAAGGGCCCAGAAGTATCATAGATTGTTACCGGCGGATTTTTCTCTATTCGTCCATTAGACATTTTTGTGTCGGCAAGTGATATTTCGCGCATGGCTACTTTTATAGGGTGAATTTCTCCGTTTACGTAAATTTTTCTTGAGTTGGGGAATGGGGTTCTAGATATTTTTTCTTCGTTTGTCATTTTATGAATCTTAAAGTTATAAAGTTGAATGTCTTAAAGTCTATTTTTGATTGTGTTGTTACTTGTGTTTAATGGAACGCGGATGAAACGGATTCGTAAAAGCGAAAACACGAATTTGCACGAATTTTCTAGTTTGCAGAGTTTGTGATTTTCTCTATATTCTATCTTCTTTTTCCTGCTAGGGATAGCTATGGAAAGCCTGTAAAGTGATAAGCTGATAGAAACAAGGAGCAAGAAAGCGACCGTAGGAAGCTCTTGTTGCGACTGTGTTTTTACAGTTTATAACTGCGGACTTGAAATGGATAGCCCGTCCGAGCAGCCTAATTAGCCTCCTTGGGTTGCTGAAATAATTAAAATTTCGTCAGATTGGGATATGGGGTGGTCGTTCCAGTTGGATTTTGGAATAACGGTATTGTTGATTGCGATGGCAATGCCAGATTGTTTTTGGGGAAATTCAATATCGAGCAGATCTTGAATGCTTAGAGCATTTGCTTGAAATTGTTTGATTTGGTTGTTGATTTTTAGTTCCATTCCTGTTGAATTTAGTATATAGTTATACTTTAGGAATGGCTACAAAGTGCCCAAAATGGGACCACGGAAGTCATCTTACTTTTCCCTACGCTAGTATGAACTAGATCAGGTTCAGAGGGTAATTCTCAGCCTACAATGTTGTAGACACCCCTAAAGTTAGTTGTAAATGTAGTAATTTTTTTGGTATACAGACTAATTTTTTAGTATTCAGTTTTGAAAGTTGCCGTATTAGACTTTGTCATAAAGTATTTAAACTGCGAACTAATACTGTACACTGCAAGCTATTTTCGTTTCCAACAGTCAGCAACGTGGTCGTCTACCATTCCCGTTGCTTGCATGTGGGCGTAAATAACGGTAGAACCCACAAACTTAAAGCCACGTTTTTTTAAATCTTTGCTAATTTCGTCCGAAAGTGGAGTAGTGGCTGGGACGTCTTTCAATGTTTTTGGATTGTTGATGATTGGTTTTCCATCAGTGAAGGTCCAAATATATGTAGAGAAGCTGCCAAATTCTTCCTGGATTTTGATAAAGGCTTGCGCGTTAGAAACGGCTGAACGCACTTTTAGTTTGTTTCGAATGATTCCCGCATCCAGTAAGAGCTCTTCGATTTTATCTTCGGGGTATTGTGCTATTTTTTTGTAATCGAAATTATCAAAAGCCTTACGGAAATTTTCTCTTTTGTTTAGAATGGTAATCCAACTCAATCCTGCTTGAAAGGTTTCTAGAATTAAAAACTCAAATAAAGTAGCGTCATCATAAACTGCAGTTCCCCACTCTTGATCGTGGTATTCTTTGTATAAGTCACTTGATAAACACCAGCCACATCTTGTTTTAGTTTCCATAATTAAAAGTTTAGAAATTCAAATATAAAAGAAAAATCCCATTTCAAATTGCTTCGAAATGGGATTTAATATATAGTTTAGAATAAATTATCCTAAAGCAGCTCTTTTGAAACCTGTAACGATAAGATCTTTATCTAAAGATTTTACGTAGTTAGCAACGCTCAATTTGTTGTCTTTAATGTAATCTTGGTTTACTAAAGTATTATCTTTAAAGAAACGAGCCAATTTACCTTTAGCGATATTGTCTAACATTGCTTCTGGTTTACCTTCTTGACGCAAAAGATCTTTTGCGATTTCAATTTCTTTTTCGATAATTGCAGCATCTACACCTTCTTCGTTTAACGCGATAGGAGACATAGCAGCAGCTTGCATAGCAACGTTTCTTGAAACTTCTTCAGCACCAGCAGGAGCAGCAGATAAAGCTACTAAAGTAGCAATCTTGTTTCCAGAGTGGATGTAAGAACCTACAAATGCACCTTCTAATTTTTCGAAAGTTCTAATTTCTAATTTTTCACCGATAACTCCAGTTTGCTCAATAAGTTTCTCTGCAATAGAAATTCCGTTGAAATCTGAAGCTAAAAATGCTTCTTTAGAATCAAAGTTCAATGCTTGATTAGCCATATCAGTAGCCATTTTCACAAAGCTCTCATTCATACCTACGAAGTCAGTCTCACAGTTTAAAGTGATAACAACACCAGCAGTTTTGTCAGCATTTACAACAGCAATTGCAGCACCTTCAGTAGATTCTCTATCTGAACGGTTTGCAGCTACTTTTTGTCCTTTTTTACGTAGGTTTTCGATTGCTAATTCAAAATCACCATCAGCTTCTACTAATGCTTTTTTACAATCCATCATTCCAGCACCTGTAGCTGTTCTTAATTTATTTACGTCTGCAGCAGTTATTGTTGCCATGTTGTATTTTTTTATAAGGTTAAAAGTAAAAATTCCAATTCCTAAATCCCAAATTCCAATTTTATCAAATTATCAACTTATTGTTTCTAATTTTTATTCGGGAATTTGGAATTTAAAAGTTGGAATTTAAATATTGTTTTATTCTTCAGTTGCTGGAGCCGCTGTTTCGGCAGCCGGAGCTGCAGTCTCAGTTGCTGCTGGAGCGGCTGTTTCAGTTGCTACTGGAGCTACTTTTTCAGCTGCTGGAGCCGCTTTTTCAGTTGCATCTGCGTCTTTATCAGAACCTCTATCAGAAAGTCCTTCAACAATTGCAGCTGTTACTAAAGTTAAAATTTTATCGATTGATTTAGAAGCATCATCATTTGATGGAATTACGAACTCTACTTCACGAGGATCAGAGTTAGTATCAACCATTGCAAAAACTGGAATGTTTAATTTTTGAGCTTCTTTTATTGCGATGTGTTCAGCTTTGATATCTACTACAAATAATGCAGCTGGTAATCTTGACATATCAGAAATTGAACCTAAATTTTTCTCTAATTTAGCACGAAGACGATCAACTTGTAAACGCTCTTTTTTAGAAAGGGTCATGAATGTACCATCTTTCTTCATTTTATCAATAGTAGCCATTTTTTTAACAGCTTTACGGATAGTTACGAAGTTAGTTAGCATTCCACCAGGCCATCTTTCAGTGATGTAAGGCATGTTTGCAGCTTTTGCTTTTTCAGCAACGATGTCTTTTGCTTGTTTTTTGGTAGCAACGAATAATATTTTTCTACCTGATGCAGCGATTTTTTTCAAAGCTTCATTAGCTTCTTCAATTTTTGCTGCAGTTTTATATAGATTGATAATGTGAATACCATTACGCTCCATATAAATGTAAGGAGCCATGTTTGGATCCCATTTTCTAGTCATGTGACCGAAGTGGACACCTGCTTCTAGTAATTCTTTTACTTCTACTTTGTTTGACATTTTTTGTACTAGTTTACGTTCTGTTGATTAGCAATGTATGAATGGCGATTTCTCGGCTAAATACATTTAGATGCTAAACTAATTCCTACCTCGGTAGGCAACAACAACATTGTTTTAAATTCAATAATAAACTCAATAAGTCTTGAATAAATGTATTCAAGACAGGCAATATTAACGTTTCGAGAATTGAAATTTCTTACGAGCTTTCTTCTGACCGAATTTCTTACG
>TARA_R110002110_G_scaffold415856_3_pt1 | contig 77938 bp, 81 predicted proteins | sample TARA_R110002110 | Tara Oceans TARA_R110002110 (sample SAMEA4397330) | marine metagenome | biome: Polar Biome; feature: [SRF] surface water layer (ENVO:00010504); material: water (ENVO:00002006), including particulate matter (ENVO:01000060) such as... | depth 5 m | reverse complement strand
TCTTCATCAATTTAAATATGCAACTGTGTCGTTGACCGTACGCTTACCATGGCTAAAGGTAACTTAACACTAATTTTTTTTGAAGTTAAAAGCTTCTGGATGCTAAACAAAGCCTAAAGTTTTAAGCTCTCAGTTATTTGTGTATAAAAAACAACCCCTTAGACCGTAAAGCGCTCTATTTTATTGCATACATAATCTATGGGATACTAATGGATTAATACTACCTATTTTTTGTATAGAGTAAGAGACTTGATCATCCCGAAACTTTTATCTTTTTTGCTATATTTTTTAACTTAGTCTGTACTTGTGATTTTGGTACTTTACATATATTTTGAAAGATATCGACATCCAAATTATTAGAGCCAATTGATTTTTCAATCTCTTTCCTGAGGAACACCCATAATGCAGCGGTTACCTTAACGTCATCTAATGCCCGATGATCTTGGTGAGTTTTTTTACTATTAAATTTAATATATTGCTTAAGGGTTACTAACTTATGATTTGTCACATCTAAAATTATTCTACGTGATAATAATAGAGTACACAGAATTGAGTTTGGAACCTCTAACTTTGATCTTCCCATTTCTGCAAAAAGAAATTGGCGATCAAAGGATGCATTGTGGGCTAGGATGGGACGCCTATCAATAAACTCATGTAATTTCGACATAACTATTTCTGGCTTAGGTTGCCCCTTTAGCATTGAATTGGTAATTCCTGTTAATTCTGTAATACAGGGAGAAATAGAAGTTCCTGGATAGCATAACTGTGAAAATGTTTCTGTTACTTGATTACCTTTAACTAAGGCGGCTCCTACTTCAATCACTCTCTCATATTGCGCTGATAGACCTGTAGTTTCAAAGTCTAAAATTACGACTTCATCCAAAGATTTTTCGAGCTTGTTTTCCATTCAGTAATAATAGCCTTTATTATAAAAATATTTGATGCGATTAATCAGTAGTTCATTTTAACAACTCTCATACCATTCAAAGATAATCAAAAGAGTACTAATTGGGGCATAATTTTAAATCCTACTAATCCTTTACCTATCAGAGCAAATTATTTATTCTCTCTATATCAGATTCCAAGAGTACAAACTCAAATATGGCTAAATCTTCTTTCATGTGAGCATCTGAAGTGGTTCCTGTTAGAGGGGCTACGCCTATCTGAGTTAAGTATCGAAACAATATTTGAGCTGGTGTCTTATTATTTGATAATGCGATGGCCTCAATCAATGGGGACTGCAGAAAATCTCGGTTTGCTGTTAATGTCCAAAAACTTTGATATATAATATCATTTTCAAAACACCATTTCCGTATTTCCTTATCGAAGTCTGTTGTTTTATAGAATCTGTTCTGTAAGACAGATGGTTTAACTCTAGCATCGTCGTAAAGTTTCTTTAGTTTTTCTAAATCATAACAATTACTTATACCCAATTGTTTTGCACCAGAGTTACTATGAATATCCTCCATACCGCCCCAGGCCTCAATGGTTTCATCGTGGGTATCTAACATCGAGTGAAGAATCAAAGAATCCAGGTAATCTGTTCCTAGGTTTTTTTGTGAAGACAAAAACGACTTCCAGACCTGTTCTTGAAGGCTTGATTTTGGATTGTAGGGAATGGTATCGGGATCCTGGCCTGAAATAGGTGTAAATTTAGTTTGTAAAAATATCTGATCTCGGGAAATGCCCTCTTTCTCTAATTTATTCAGTGCCTCCCCAACACCAGGCTCAAAATAATGTCTAGGTTGGCATGCCGTATCAATGCCTCGAAAACCTAGTTTTATGGCTTTATAGACAAGAGAAGCTGTCTTCACTTTCTTCCAAGCTGTACCATAGATAATCTTAGGCATCTTAATGCCGCTCTTCATCCTTATATATCTATCGTCCATTATTTCCTCCAATTTACTTCCGACCTTCTGCTGTTCGGCTAAACAACTTGGTTAAATAAGTTAGTATTCACTAATCCAGACCTTTACTATAAAAAAACTACTAAATTTAATGATATAATTTTTTTAGTTAAGCTATGTAACCAATTATAATGGCCTATAGATTGTTTGTTATTTTGTCTATGCTTCAGTTCCACCACGTAAGAGAAACTAAAAAATTAATTGCTCCTTGATCAAAACGCTTCCTAATTGGCTTACGGGGATTATCTCTAATAATCATAAAAGGCTCAATGTATTTTACTCCCAATGCGGTTGTACTAGAAATTGAACCGTGACCAATTTTTATTCCCTGCATTATTGTTGCATGGTTATCTATACAAACCTATTTTCAATAACTGTTTTCTCTTTGCTTACAACTAACACCAGGGGTCATAAGAGCGAATTTCCTAATATTCAGCTTGTCATTCATAAAATCAAACAAATAAAGAACATTCTTTTCAAAGTTATGAACGTCAGTTGGATCATCATAGTAAGTATAATCTCCCATAGTAATTTGAGGACTTTTAACTATATTTTTTAAAAAGCAATTTCAGTCACAGTCTCTATTAAGAATTTTATATTAGGGTTCGGATACATTTTTTGCAACAATATCATGTTCACATGATGATTTATTACGTATTTCTTGCTATTATTTCTGGTAGCAACTGAAGCCAAGATGAACATATTAGTTTCACCTTCAGGATTACACCAGCGCTTCAGTTGCCCTAGCATCAATACAACTTTCACTCCAGCAACAAACCATATTCTTAACTTGCACTACTGTTTTCTTCGACAGAATACTGATGAATATCACCAGAATGATAGTTTAAACGCTCTCGTCTTACCGTTACAATTCTCGAATAAAATGAAGAGTAATATCCAGCAACCTGACAAATGATGTTTGAACTAAAATGTTAGTCGATAGCAAACGCCTCTCCCCTGTACGTAATACTGAATCAACCCAAACGGTACCCCTTCAATACTGCTTTCCCTGTCTTGGAAAAGTTTATCTCTAATTAAACTTCGATTTTGCTTAAAGGAAAAGGCTTGCCATCAATAGTCAAAACAGTATCTATTCATTCAATCTCTTGATCGGCAAGAATGGTATTATTGAACCTAGTAGATGCCCCGATAATGCTGGCAAAGAAATGTCGATGTATATAATTTCTTTCATCTTCATGAAAGATTTTGAAGCTGAGCATACTTTTGCACAAAAAGGTTTTAACCCTTACTAATGCAAGCAGATTTACTTACAAGCGTTTTTTCTGAACTCATGCTTTAAATGTGCCATTAATTATAGCTCAATATGGCACAGTTAGAGATTGTGTAGAAATTTGCTACTTTTCTGACGTATTCTGATATATTTGTGATGTTTTCGTTAACCCAATTTTGCAGATTTTCCTTAGTAGACACCAACGTGACATCTGGCTCTGCTCTTACACCTTTTGCCGTATATTATTGCAACCTTGATTGAAAGGCGCCTAAAATATTAGTTAACTTATCTATCATTTTTTTCACGCACGATTGTGCTAGCACTACGCTTTTGCTCTTTTTGACGGTTATGTGAGTATCCTAGATCATTTTCTAATCTTTAAAAAACGACAAATACAAACTAAAGGCTGCGAATGACACCTGTGACAACCCCCCAAACTGTAAAGTCCTGATCAGCAGACACAGTAATTGAAGAATAATTTTTATTTTCGGCATCTAGTCTTATAAGATTATTAGGTAATTTTTTTATACGTTTTACCGTTAACTCCCCATCCAGCGCAGCAATAATAATTTTACCATCGCTCGGCTCTCTTGATCTATCTATAACTAATAAATCTCCCGGAAACATGCCAATACCCGTCATTGAGTCTCCTTCGACTTTTACAAAAAATGTTGAAGGGGGATTTTTTATCATTAAATCATTTAAATCTAATGTTTTGTCTAAATGGTCATCTGCAGGGGAAGGGAAACCAGCTCTGATTTTACTTAAAAATAGAGGAAGCGGAATAGATGTAAACTCCTCTTTGCAGGTCAATATATGTTGTGAAATTTGATAATGATTAGTTGAGGTTGTCATTTTTATTTCGCCTTTACAATAGGAAGGTCTGACCATTTTGTTGTATAAGAAGGAGACAGGTTTGAGCTTGACATCTTCCATCCTGCCGCTGTTTTTTCACATCCATATTGCAATGTACCCTTGCCATACCGTAAATTAATTAAATCTAATGCCTTCATAAGCTTTGGGTCAGATTGCAGATTAGGCTCTAATAAACTTAATTGTTGCATTTTGTTGTCTCGTATATCATAAAGCATTATGCCAGCCTTTTTATAGCGATAACCTTGCTTGTACACATGCTTTAATCCTTCGACAGCATATTTTAATAATACGGATGTTTCATCGGTAGGCTGGGGTAATACTTGGTATGAGCCTTTCCCATATTGCGTATCATGATTCCTGAAAGGATTTGTACGAATACTTACATATATCCCCATACACATAGAATCTTGCTTGCGTAATTTGGCTGCTGCATTTGCTGTATGGTGGCTGATAGCTGAGCGCAGAGCTTGCCATTCAGTTTGTAAAGTGCCAAAAGATCTTGAACAAACAATTTCTTTTTTAGGCGCCGGCTCATGTTCAAAGTCAAAGCAAGCCTCATTATTTAGTTCATATACAGTTCGTAGCATAATCACGCTAAACTTTTTTCTAATCCATGCTGGGTTTGCCAGCTTTAAGTCGTGTGCGGTTTTGATGTCATATACTTTAAGCTTCTCAGTCGACCGAGATCCAACACCCCAGATATTTTCGATGCTAATTTTAGGTAACAACCAGTTTTGTGTTTTTTTAGTGGTGAGATCAAATACCCCACTTGTTGCTAGCTTGTTTTTCTTCACATAATAGTTTGCTAATTTTGCCAGTGTTTTGGTCGTGCTAATGCCAACGCTAACTGGTAAGCCAATTTGTTGTCGTATTGTTTGGCGCAAATCTTGACCATATTCATTTAAATCTAGATTTTTATATTTTGTTAAATTTACGAATGCTTCATCAATAGAGTATATTTCAATTGTATCGCTGAATTGCTCCAATATAACTGCCATGCGAGCAGACATATCTCCATATAGAGCATAATTTGAAGAAAAAACATGAATCCCATGCTTTTTTTCTAAATGCTTAAATTGAAAATATGGCTGCCCCATCTTGATGCCAATTTTTTTTGCTTCATCTGATCTTGCGACAGCACATCCGTCATTGTTTGAAAGAACAACAACCGGCTGCCCTTCAAGTTTAGGCTGAAACACCCGCTCACAAGAAACATAAAAATTATTACAGTCAACTATGGCTATAGTTTGAGACACGGGCTTCATTCCAAAATAAATTGTCAGGTAACGATGACACTGGTAGAAAGCATAGCATTTGTATACTTAACAGACTTTCAATTTATAGCAGTTTCACAAGAATTGAAAGAAAGCGCCAACATTAAGTTAGTTTGTTTTCACATCATGTTGAGCCTTTATATCTGCTCACATCTCTACTAGGGGTGATGAAACAACCATACTCATTTATGAGTTTATAATGAACGGGACATTATGTCACAGCACCACAGGCTTTAAAAATCCTACCCAGAAAACACAGTGATAGATAGACAATCTTTATTTTCCGCATATAAGGTTATAATATTATTTTGTTTCCATAGTATTTTATTATAGAAACACATTGTACACTAAGACTAAGCAGCCATAATCGTGAATATATAAATCTATTTCGTTCAATGCTGTGCGTTTTGCTAAAATGACGTAGGTATAGCTTGTTTTCAAACACCCATGAAAATTAGGGCAATCTATAATATGGCGACATCATCACCAAGACAAAATTTATATCTGTATATTATGCTAGCAATTGTTCTATGCGTACTAAGCTGGTCAGCAATAAACCCCAAAACATATTTCATTTGGTTTTTGGAGGTTTTACCTGTATTGATTGCTATCCCTCTACTTTTTATTTTTTATCATAAATTCAAATTTTCAAATATAGTTTACTTTTTGATTTTCCTCCATGCCATTGTATTGATAATTGGAGGGCATTTTACATATGAAGATGTTCCACTATTTAACTGGCTAAAAGATAGTTTTAACTTATCTAGAAATTACTATGATAAAGTTGGGCATTTCATGCAAGGATTTGTGCCTGCAATGATTATTAGAGAGATTTTATTGCGAAAGACTTCAATCAAACGTGACTGGATATTCACTTTTTTGATTACTTTTAGCTGCTTAGGCATTAGTGCACTTTATGAAATATTTGAATGGCTTGTCGCGATTATATCAGGTGCTTCTGCTGACGCATTTCTGGGAATGCAAGGTGATATGTGGGACACACAAACCGATATGGCATGTGCATTAATTGGTGCAATTGTTGCGCAAACAGTTTTTGCCAAGTGGCATGATAGACAAATCAAAAATATGTGACTTTTAATTTAATGTAAGGCGCGTTCGTATTAAACCTTCACATGGCTGTAATTTGTACCTGTGTTCTTAACTAGTCTAATATTTAAAAATTACTGCTTACTTACTATAATATAGTGATGAAGAGAGAGGAGGCCATTGATGAAAATATACAAAGTGCTGATTATAAGTTTAGCTTTAAGCTCACAGCCAATATGGGCAAAATCTGATGGACCATTTGAAAAGATTGGAGAAAAGCTAGATAAAACCATAGAAAGTACGGTAGATTATACCTACATCGTCTCTGAACTTGCTAATGATCCATTATTAAATCCGTTAGATATTAAAGTTAAAATAGAAGGTGATACTGCAATTTTGAATGGTATAGTGGCTACAGATATTCAATATGACAGAGCCATAACCATTGTATCGAGTTTAAATAAAATCGAAGATGTAAATACAGAGAATTTCAAAATTGAGAAAAGTCAATCAGTTATAGATGACATGGCCACCACAGCTAAAATCAAGGGTAAATTGATTAAGTTAAAATTTGTCAATGGATTAGACACTAGCCTATGGCCATTAAAAATTGAAACTAAGAATGGAAAAGTGTTTTTAACGGGTGAAATAAAGTCTAACGCTGATAGTTTAGAGATCCAAAAAGTAATACGCTCCACCAAAGGTGTCTCGAGTGTTCATTTTGATATAAAAATAGTCGGCAAGGAGTAAAACAGAGATGCTGATACGATGGGTCATTATTTTTGCGGTAATCGCTTTAATTGCTGGTGTTTTAGGATTTACTGGCATTGCTGCAACTGCAGCTAGTATTGCTCGAATAATATTTTATATTTTTTGTGTGTTATTTTTGTTTGGCCTGGTATATTACTTGGCCACAGGCAGAAAACCACCACCGCCTAATATCTAATATTTTGTGTTTTGATCAATGATAATTAATACATACTTAAGAGAAAAATTATTTTTAAACTATTGGATCGTTCCAGTCTTGGTTGTTTTGCTCTTTGGTATACTCTCTATTTACACATTGTATCTCGATACATTTATTTATGAATTATGGTTAAGCGATTCTGCTGTTTTTATTCATAAAGATAGTGCACAAGCTGTTTTATCAACAATTGCTGCATCCGTTATAACTGTGACATCGGTTGTTTTTTCTATAACCGTTCTAATCTTATCTATTGCGAGCAATCAGTTAGGTCCAAGGTTAATACCTAACTTTATAAAACAAGGCACAACACAATTTGTCATTGGACTCTTTATAGGGACTTTTGTTTTTTGCATTTGTATACTCAGCACTATCAATCCCAGCACACCTATTCCTCATCTATCCATTATATTAAGTATGATACTTGGAATCAGTTGTTTTTTAATACTTATTTATTTTATACATTATATTTGCCGATCCATACAGGTTGAATATGTTTTAGAAAATATATTAAAAGAATTCAAGCAGCTAATTAATGTCGAACTTGAAAGTCAAAAATTGAAATATAACACTTATGAAAATAGTTACAATAAAAATAATCTGCCAAAATTAAAAAAACAGGTTATCTCTGAGGAGCATGGATACCTACAAAACATAGACTTAGATCAACTTTTGTCAATTTGTGATAAAAATAATATTACCGTTGAGTTATTAGTTCAATCAGGCAACTTCTTAAAATCAAATATTGTTATGTTCTACATTTACCATGAGGAAAGTTTGCCAGAAAATATAAGCCAAGATCTGTTAAAGTGCTTTAGAATAGGTAGCCAGCGGTCAACAACCCAAGATATAGAGTTTATTTTTGAACAAATGGCAGAAATTGGTATCAGAGCATTGTCTCCTAGCTTAAATAATCCATATACAGCTATTTTATGCTTAGATTTCATAGCAGAAAGTTTAATCCTTTTAGCGCAAACTGATTTGCCTCCTACAATCTTAATGAGCAAAAAACAATCTTCTGGACTTATCTTATCCCGAACGAATCACAAGGAAATTATAAAGAAAGCATTTGACCGCTTTCGACAACAAGCAGTAAACGACTTATCCGTATCTATTAAGTTTATGCAGATTATAGAAGAAGTTATCAAGTGCAGTCAAAATCAATACATTAAAAAATATTTATTGACTCATGCTAAACTATTATATGAAGCTCAAGAAAGTAAAATAAAAAATTCTACTGATTTAAGTGATTTAAAAAAAAGCTTAAATAAAATTAATAAATCCCTCAACACAAAAGATGTCACCACTGTATAGCCACCAAAAGCTATGCAATGAATTTAGAATATTTAGAGCTTCATATTCAAAAACACTTTTTCAAGCGCATCTACCTCATTAAGTTCAACTTTTGCGGCTACAGCTTTATAATCATTTAACATATCTTGCTTAGCTTTATATGCTGATCCAGCTTGAGCCATAAATAAAAGAGCCTTCGAATTTGATAACTCAGCACCTGAGTTCTTCTTAAAATCAAAAGCTTCCGGATGCCAAACAAAACCTAAAATAGGTACACCGTGTAGTGAAGAAAAGGCTTCGACAGTATTATCATCAGGCGTCATCACTGTTTTTTGTCTTGTCTTAAGTAAGACAGATGGGCTTTTTCGAGCTGTAGCTGATACTTCAAAATTAGAAGGTAAACTTTCAGAGTTTGGCGCCATCCAATGTATGCTGTTTGCTGGTAGCAACCTTTCTTGCTGACTGTTACCTAATGCCATTGCTGTGTGTAGTAATGAATTTTTTTTAACTCTCACATCGTGAATGTGCACGTTATATGTCATCGTACCTTTGGCATTAATTCTTGGCATTCCACCACCATAATTGTGACCGTCTACAGACACAAGAGTGCCACCCAATGCTTCCCATAATGTCCAAGAGCCAGCGCAAATTGCAAGAATTGGACGCCCTCTTCTTAAAGCATCATCAATAATGGATTTTTCAAATTTCATTCTAATATTATGGACAGGTGGGGTTTTTTCGTATGATTCTCTAGTCATACCAGGAATCACAAGTAAACCACCTTTTTTGTAAGAATCTAGTGTCGCAGGCTCTGGCCTACCTGAAGCAGGATTCATGGTGACATGGGGAATATTAATTGTTTGAGTCTTTATGTAATCCAGTAAATACTTATCTTTAATGGAGTCATCTTCTGAATGTACAAAAGATACAGGAAATCCTGTGTGGTTAGCCAAGGTATAGGCATCATAAAATGCTGCTTTACCTAAGTGCTTGCCTTCTAGTCTGTAAGAAATAACCACAGGCGCTTTCTCAGGATTTGGAAACTTCGGGTTTACTGATGAACTTGACTGTGCACTTTGAAGCATGTAACTGAGACCATAGCAAAAATAATAGATATGCATTCTACTATATTAGCCAAGCATTATCATGTGAATATACACTGTGGTAGTCGCCGTTATTTAAATGGCTTTTTGAATTTCATGCAGGCTTACATAAACACTTCTATTTAATTTTTTATGCTTGGGCTATTACCTCAATAATGGGGCTTTTTGAAAGTTGATATGACTTTTGCCGGAAAGATTACTTCAATGCACCCACTAAAACTAGTGGGTGCCTAGTTTAAAATGGCATTAAACAATAACGTCTGTGCTAACAGTGTCATCCACCGTTTCTGAAGCAAATGGGTTATGAAAGAAGCTCCAAACATAGTCAGCAAAAGAATCGCTAGAGGATACGTCAGGTGAAACAGTCACGTCATCGCTTTCGATATCAAGACCAGGAATGCTATCAGCCTCTAATAATACATCTCTGGCTAAAGTCACGTTTATTGCTGGTGATTCTACGATTTCATGTGCCGCAACCACTTCTTCACTTTCCGATAACTCAATCGCAGCAACCTCTTCTGCTAGTGCTTCTGCAAGTTCAAGCTCTACTAGTGCCTCATCAGCTTCTAATTCTTCCTCTGATCCAAGCGTTGAAACTTCTTCGGATACTGCTTCCGTTCTAAATGCAATAACGGGTTCATCCGCTATGACTTCAGTTGTCATGGTTTCTACTACTGGTATTTCTAAGGATTCAGATACAAGGGCAACGGGTTCAATTTCAGCAAATGCTTCTTCAGAACCAAATTCAATTGTACGATCAAATGATACGGGGGAAACTAAAGTAGAATTAGATGATCCTGGAACCATACTAACCGGTATATTGCTTTCAGCTTCCACTGTCCTAGTTACATTACTTGTGATATTAAGCTCATTTTCTTCTACCGTTGCTTTTTTTAAGGATATTATTTCTTGTGCAGTCATATTATAAAACTCCATAACATATATAATACTTTTTAGAGATAATTTTTTTGCTCAAAATTATAAATTCATCAGCAATATTGTGCTGCTCATTTAATATGGTCATTGGGAGAAGGAATAATACCGGTATTATTTATATTGTCAATCAAGTTTACTTTAAATAAGTATTTATAAAATATTACGCATTTGAAGCTGGGCTCTTCCTAGTTTGCATTATCTCTGGCTCTTCCTCTATGGGTGTGACAGCGGCTCTAATCGTCCATAATCCGACGCCAAAAGTATACAAAGCCAACGGTGATGTTAGACTCAAGATGGGTGAAATGCTAAATGATACAGCGCCCATTGCAATAAATCTCAATGTCTGATGATTGAATCCCAACGCTCTGATATGAGAAAAAACATTATGAGCATAGCTAGGACTATATGCATACTCACTACTATCTGGGATGTCTCTTTTGGCTCGAATAGTACTTGAAATTCTTTGGAACTCAGGATAAGTTTCACTCACTTCCATAGCACATGTATTTAGCAAGATTGCCGAAGCTTCTGGTAATGCCAGCGATTCTTTTGTTTGCAGCCAATTTGCTTGCAATTCGTTCTTAAGCATTGGGTGGTGTTGTAAGAAGAAAACGCCCATCTCAAACCGAGATGGATGCTCTTGTAAATACAGTAAAATCAGTCGCGCACGATCAATTTTATCCTGACCTAATCGTTTAAAATACTCTAAAGGTAACGACTGACAAAGTTGAAGCCGTTCAGCAATAATGCCTATACTTTGACTTGCGCCAGTTTTTTGTAACAAACTAAAATCAAAATGCTTAAATAGGTCGTCATGCCCCACTAACATATGATGCTTTCTAGTTAACGCTATTAATCCCATTAAAACAAACTCATCACTGTTTGACAAAGTTACAATATCATCCAGATCAAGGTGTTTACACCAATGCTTATCTGTCATCAATAACACTTTAAACTGCAAGAATGACCTTAATCTATCTTGATCTAACAAGTACCAGTTATCTTGCTCCAGCATCAACATGCAATTAATAATTTTTTTTAATTGTTCAGCGGATATTTTTTTTTTAATTAGGTTCACGACAGATGAGTCTTGCTTTAAAAGTAGATTGCATAATGTATATAAAGAAGATTTTTGATTGGTTTGAATTGCATTAAAAAATTCTTTTACATGAGCTCCTGATTTAGACACAACGTATTCCCCCCGGAACTATTCGTGCTGGCTCTGTGTATTCAAGTTTTGAAGTTATTGGGTTTGGTGTTGTATTTGAAAGAATGAGTATTTCTTGGCTAATATTATTCACAAACTGTTTTACCCTAGCATTAAACGTCTCATAGTCTTCGGATAAAGTGCCGTCATCAAAACCATTTTGTTTGCATTGTAATAAAAATTGACTAAATCGCTCATCCCACGGTTGCATGTATTGACGCTGAGCTCTAACTGCATCACCAAAAGAGTAAACGCCATTTAAAGCAGGATGTTTAAAAAGCTCTGTATCATGACTATCAAAAATGTTTTCAAGAAGTGAGTCCAAATGTTCTATTAGCCAATTTAATCGCCTACCCAACATTTGAACGGCAATATCTTTTTTGAGGTGTGCTGGTAAAAACTTTAAAAAATAAACTGCATTCGATGCGCTACCATCATACTTTTTCAATATCGCACGAATAGAAAATATCGTTTCTTCTGCTTCATACCTCTCCAACCCTTCTAATGCTTCAAAATATTTTATTAATGTCATATCTTCCATTTGACATAGTCTTTTACAAGGCTCCCTATCATTTTTAAGGCTCAACATAAAGTTTTTGGCTAATTCTATTACAGCTTTATTTTGCTCTACCCAGTTATTTATTAATATTTTTTGCACTTCAGATAATAAATTAGCATGCGCGCTTGGCTGATTATCTAAGGTTAAAAATATATATTGTTGAATATTTTTTATCAACTTCGGCCCATTCTCATGTCCAACAACAGCAACCCACTGATTCAGTTCAGACAGCTCACAAATTTTTTGTCCCATCAGGACTTTGATAATATTTATTGCGGCTTCCTGACGTAATTTATCCATTTCAAAGTACTTAATTAATGTACACCAACCTTTTAAACTGGGCACATTACTTTTAAAGCCGCCCCAAGGTTGATTCAGCGTAGTTGGATGATCTACTCTAAATAATAATTTATTTCCCCAAAGTTGGGAGGCGAATAGCCCTAGTACGTTCGTACTTTGTGTGAATTTTTTTTGCGCTTGCTCATTACCATATTGTGCAACAAATTGATGTAGTGCCTGTATCTGCGATTTTGGGATAGTCGGGCTGAATCTTCCTTTTATAATATCATTATGAAAAGTAGCCAAATTCTGGGCTAACCTTTCGCCTATGTGCGAAGCATAGATTTCTAATCTTGAATGAATCTCCTGCTTCTGCCATTTAAGCTTGGCTACAACCTCTAGGTTGGCCTGCTTTATCCTTCCCCAGTATACAAATTTTGCGGTACCTCTCACTGCATCTAATTCTACAATTGCCTTATTAATATTTCTTAGTGCTACTTGAGCATTGCTTTCTAATTGAACAATATCAAAAAAAGTAACTTCTTTGATACCAGAAGACAATTCCCCGCCAATAAATCGCTGGTTAAGTTTTAATAACTCTATGGACTCTTGTATATCACGAGCCTTCCAATATCCAAGTGCATTATATATCGTCTCACCAAAATGAGTCAGTGCCTTAAATCCAATAATATACGCTGGCAACAAAGCAACCCCATAAAATAATACATTAGAGGCAACGCTTGAAGCCCAAGAGCCCATTATAAGTCCTATAAATGAAATCGCGGCAGATGCAAGCCAAAAATAAGCTCCAACCGTCATAATCAAGGCTAGGACCCATCGATAGTACCAAATATCTTTTATTTTTCGGGTCAATTTATTAGTTGTGATAAAGCGACTTAAGGTCGATAAAACCCATGTATCTAACCATGCCCCTACCTTCTCACTTTCTTGCTTTTCTTGTTTAAACTTTGTTAGCGATGTTAATCCTAGCAAATATTCGGTTTTTGTCGTAAAGATATTAAGTGCTCTTAACTCAGCTTCTATTTGTTTGGGTTCTATGGGGACACTGTATGGTTTTTGTGAAATCGGTAAAATAATATCTTCTAACTCTGGTTCTTTTATAAATAAACCTGCGCTTAAGTAATCATGAACCGCAATCCTAGTGTCATCAGATAAGGCCGTTGAAACTTCTGGCATAGCTAATGCATTAGGATGTATTACCTTTAATTGATTTATTTTTGTTGCAAAATATAAATAAATATCATCTATATATTTTGATACGCCCAGCAAAGAGTAAAGACGCGTTTTCAATAATAAGTTGCATTGTAACTTTTTTTTAATATCTAAGAATTTTTGATACTCTTCTTCCAGCGCTCCAATTTTATCTTGATGCCATCTTAACATCCATTTGGGACGCCAAACACCGTTTAATTGATAGCGCTTTAAATCGGTCTGCAATTCTTCCAATGCGCGAAGTATAAAAATTTCATAGGGATCTAAAGTATGCCATTTAAACTGCATCAGCTCTTGAGCAGTAAAATCTGCGAACTCTCTGACACTTTCCCATTGATTTTTGAGCTGAATACTTTCAGCTGAAGACTTAGGATCTTCCTTTAGCTTTTGCCAGAATAAAGAATCGTTCAGTAGTGTCTTAATCTTTTCATGTGGGTTACTTGTAGGGCTGCTGATAGAAGCCATCCTTAAATCATATGGTCTTACTTCAGGAATATTGAGGCTTTGATATTGCCAAGAAAGAAACAAGATTTTGGCCTTTTCTTTTATTACACTCAAAAATGATGGGGTTGACTTCATATTGTACTACCTTGTTTACCAATAACTGTCAGATTCAATCATTATAACTGATGCTTGCTATACTTGGACACAAGGCAGTTGAAATTGACACCCTGTAAAATAATGAATAAACATTAAAAAAGTTAAATAACTAATATGTAACAACTCGCTACCTCTAATATAGATCTAGCAAACTCATGCTGATATAGGCGAATTATTGACCCTTAAAACCAGATATGGCATTATTTGTCCCAAATCTGACTAAATACTGAGTATCCCATTTCCTTATGCAAAATATCGATGTTCTTATTATTGGTGCGGGTGCTGCGGGACTCATGTGCGCGATTGAGGCTGCAAAGCGGGGACGCAAAGTCTTAATTATTGAACACGCCAACAAACCAGGTAAAAAAATATTAATGTCCGGCGGCGGACGGTGTAATTTTACAAATTATAATATTGCACCTGAAAACTATATCTCTCATAATCCTCATTTTGTAAAGTCAGCTCTTAGTCGCTATACCCAATGGAATTTTATTGCGCTAGTAGAGCAATATGGTATCGCATACCATGAGAAAGTTCATGGCCAATTGTTTTGCGATCACAAAGCCAAAGACATTCTGTCTATGCTCTTGAGCGAGTGTGAGAAAGCAGGCGCTATACTTCACTTAAAAGAGTCTGTTACCAATCTAAAAAAAACATCTCCCAATCACTTCATGGTTGAGACTAATTTAAATCAATATCAATGTGAGTCTCTAGTTATTGCGTCTGGTGGATTATCTATCCCCACACTAGGTGCATCCCCATTTGGCTATAAAATAGCCGAGCAGTTCGATATTAATATTTGGCCCACAAGAGCCGGCTTGGTGCCTTTTACTTTACATAATATCGATAAGGCTCGTTTTGACTCACTACCAGGCATATCAAATGATAGTTTGGTCCAATCACCCCAAAATCAATTTAGAGAAAATATACTCTTTACACACCGAGGCTTGAGTGGCCCTGCTATTTTACAAATTTCTTCCTATTGGACTCCGGGAGAAAATATTACAATTAACCTACTCCCTAATAATAATCTTTCGGATATTTTAACTATATCTAAAGCAGAAAACCCGGTAACAGGATTAAAAACCATTTTATCAAAATATTTTGCTAAAAAATTAGTCTCTGCTTTACTAGATAATCAGACACTTGATAAAAAGCTAAAAACACTCTCTAAACAAGAAATTGAAAACATCAGCCAAGCATTTCATCAATTTGAAATTAAACCCAATGGCACAGAAGGCTATCGTACAGCTGAAGTGACTTTAGGCGGAGTGGATTGTAATGCCATTTCCTCCAAAACCATGGAAGCCAAAAATACCAAAGGCTTATTTTTTATTGGAGAAGTATTAGATGTCAGTGGATGGTTGGGCGGTTACAATTTCCAATGGGCTTGGTCCTCAGGCTGGGCTGCAGGTCAAGCCGCATAATGAGAAGTCAATATTGCATCCCCCAATCATACGCTTCTTAAATTTATACTACTAAGATCCGTTCTCTATTCATGTAGTTTTCATAATAAATAGAACTGTAATCATTTTCATAAGATATTATTTGACTCACGAGTAAAGCACCAACAGCACCTTTTGCAGCATTTAATATCATCTTCATACAATGTTCCTGCGCAGAATCACTACCTTGAAAACCCTCAGAAGACAGCATACCGTTCAAGATGCCCAATGCCAAGGAACCTATTATCCTAGGAGTTTCACCTGCCGCAGAAACACAGCCTAATTCATATAATCTCAAATCTCTCATCTTTCTATACCTTAAAGCTCAATATAATTAATTTTGTCTGTTTGCTAAACACAATCTCACACATACTCCAGCATACGGGCATTATTATGACCAATTTTCTCAATCTGAGATTCTTGGTAAAAACCCATCCCTAAGCCCAAAATTAACCCCGCTGCCATACAAGCACCTAAACTCTCAATCATGGAATACCCATCGCTCCCGGTTGAGCCAATTAATAATGCTTCACTTCCTTTGGTAAATGCTAGAATGCCACCAGATACCAGCCCTGTTGATATGCCCATTTCAAGAAATTTTCCTGGGTAGTATTTACCACCAGAAACTTCTAACAACTGGGACGTTGTTAATGTTTTCATATGATTCCTCATCAAAGTTTATTTAAAACAGAGATGAAGAATAAAGGTTAGTTAGCCTTATAGCAATTGGGGTAGCAGCATCTTAGATGCAAATACCTACCATTTATCAGCTAAAATACGCCAAAAGAAATAACCATATAAAAAGTGGGGATATAGAAGTGGGGTAAATACCTAAAATATAAACGGAACAAAAATAGATACGCCCAATAATATTGCTTGCCGCCATATGTAGGTTTCAAAATTTAGTTAATAAGAGCATTTTCTGGGTATACTAGAGCTACTTTTTAAGATTTTTTGCAAGGAATCTATCTAAAGCATTTGCAAACTGTTGTTGATCAGTTTTATTTAGTGGTGGCGGACCACCTGTAATTTGTCCTGCACCTCTTAAACCATCCATCAAATTACGCATTGCCAGCTTTTCTTTGATATTTTCTTTAGTATATACCATGCCTCTAACATTAATGGCCGTTGCATTTTTATCGATCACGCTGTCTGCTAGCGGGATATCTGCAGTAATAACTAAATCCCCTTTCTCGACTCGTTTTTCAATCTCAAAATCGGCAACATCAAAGCCTTTCTCAACCTGTACAAATTTAATAAAGGGCGATGGGGGGAGTCTGAGCGTATGGTTTGCAAAGAAAATAGTTTTAATTTTCAGCCTCTTAGCAACTCGAAATATTATTTCTTTTATTACATTTGGACAAGCATCGGCATCAACAAAAATGTTCACTTATTTCCTCAACCATTAACTCAAACTTATATATAACTAAGCGGAAAAATTACCGCTTAGTTTTTGACTTAGCAAAAGAAGTTTAACATTAGTCAGTATAAATTCAAAATTAACAGAACCTATAACCAATCCCAACACCAATAATCCAAGGATCTATATCTACAGACGTCTTTACCATAGCTGAATTACCAAGTCGAACAGTCACATCTGTATCAATGTATATTTTTTTGATGTCAAGATTAATATGCCATTGTGGTGCGAAGTTAAAATTGACACCCGCCTGCAATACCCCACCAAAGCTATTCTCATAATCAATATGCTGAGCTACATTTCCTGGGTTAACACCATAGAAATAAGTATAATTAACCCCAGCGCCCACATATGGATTAATGAAATCATGAGGCATAAAATGCCATTGTAAGGTTAAAGTGGGTGGCAATAAACTCACCTCACCCAAGTTGACATTTCCCGCTGCAGTGCCATTACCTCTAACACGATGACGCGAAACAGCGGTAATTAACTCTGCTGCAATATTGTCTGTGAAAAAATAACTCACATCAAGTTCTGGCGCAATTTCTGTGTCAACAGAAGCTGTGCCACCAATTGTTGAAACTACGCTACTACTGTCATCAGGAGAAACAACTAACCACCTCACTCTTAACCCTAAAGGGTTTTCAACTTGTGCATAGGTTAAAGGACTCGCCAATAAAGTTGCTGCTAATGCAGCACCAATAACAGATTCTTTCCACATTCCAATTATCTCCTAAATAAATTTTTCTATTCTAATGGTCAACAACACAGCTGGCCACATAGCCAGTTGCAGTTCCAACCATGCCGCCTAAAATAAAACCACCCGCAACACCCGACCCCATTAGAAATAAGCCCAATGTCTGCGCTGTAGCACTAATGCCATGCGAAAATGTAAGTAATAAATAAAACGGCAATGCAATCAATCCCCCTGCAATAGCACCTTCTGTGCCACCGAAGGCTCCCCCCTCTAGACAATATGCCGCAGTTTCCGACATGCCACCATTAATTAATACTATTTCGTGTTCTGATAAAACTTGCATATTACTTCCTTTTTATTTGTCATTATCAAGAGACGATGCATGTATGACAAAAACATCACATTTGGCACTTTGTAATATGCCATTTGCATTAGAGCCTAAAAATTTGGCTAGGCCTTTTTTCTCATGATTACTCACCAAAATCAAATCTGCATTAATTTCTTCAGCCTTAGCAATAGTAGCTAATCTTACAGATCCAAACTCCACATACTGATCAACAAGTGGCACAGACAGCACTTTCCCAAGACTAGCTAATTCAGACTGACTGTGCTCTAGTATTTTAATCTCAAAGTCCTGATAATTTGCGTACATGGCTGTTGGAATCGGTTCTAATACATGGATTAAAGATAATCGCGCACCAAATATATTAACCAAGTTTTTCACCTTATTAGAAAGAGACTGACTTGATTCACTTAAGTCTGTTGCAAATATAATGTGTTTATACATAATTCATCCTTGTAAATTTATTAATGAAGAGTCATGGTACAGTAATCATTAATCTACAATCATAATCTAGAACATTTTAACTAAATTATTGCGTTAAATATTAGTTAGATGGAATTGGAAATAAAGTTTTTATAATAACTTTAAATCTTTTAGCAAAAGCTATTTTAAGGGTCAATTTTTGTTTTTAGTAAACCTGCTACCATGTAGTAAGCTTTCTCACATTTACAAGGTAGATAGAACTTTAACTATTATATAAAATTAAACTCAAAATATAAAATTGTTGTCTTCCACCTTTCCGCCCAAAATTTGGATTATAATAATATTTTCAAGCGAACCAAAGGCTAAGCAAGATATGAAAATACAATTTTTTGGCGCCACCCAAGAAGTCACAGGTTCATGTTTTTTGATTCAAACACAGTCCTATAAAATACTGGTGGATTGTGGCTTACTGCAAGGCAGTCATACAAAAGAACAAAAAAATTTTGAAGCATTTCCATTTGATGTCAATGAAATCAATGCAGTTTTACTCACACACGCACATATCGATCACTCAGGAAAGCTACCGTTGCTGATCAAAGCAGGCTTTAAAGGTAAAATCTATACGCATCATGCAACCAAAGATTTATGTAATATTATGCTGCAAGATGCAGGGTTTCTAAATGAAAAAGATGTGGAAATAGAAAATCGAAAACGGGAACGTCGAGGACAAGAGCTATTATCACCTTTGTACACAGTACAAGATGCCATTCAGACAATGTCGTACTTTGAAACTTTAGGGTATGGCATCAAACAAGAGATTATACGCAATATTTCAATCAAGCTATCAGATGCTGGGCACATACTAGGATCGGCTATTATTGAAGTTTGGCTGAGTGAAGGCGGCGTCACTCGAAAAGTGGTTTTCAGTGGCGACTTAGGCCGAAAAGACATGCCTATACTCCGTGACCCAAGCATAATCAAAAATGCAGATCTCGTCTTGATGGAAAGTACCTACGGTGACAGGGGACTGCCCCGGTGGGAAGAAAACTTAAAACAGTTCTCTGATATTATTCTAGAAGCCCGCCAATCTAAAGGGAACATATTAATTCCTTCTTTTGCGGTCGGCAGAAGTCAGGAAATTCTTTATTCTTTTTATGATAATTTTAACACTTTAAATTTAAATAATTCGTTGATTTTTTTAGATAGTCCGATGGCAATAAAAGTCACTGAGGTCTATGCCAAGCATTGGAACCTTTATGATAAGGCCGCCAGAAATATCGTAAAAACTTCTGGCAGCCCCTATAAATTACCGAATTTACGTTTATGTGTCGATACAGCAGACTCGATGGGTATCAATCAAATCAAACAAGGCGCCATCATTATTGCAGGCAGTGGCATGTGTAATGGTGGTCGTATTCGGCATCATCTTAAGCACAATATTTGGCGAAAACAATGTCATCTTATTTTTGTCGGATATCAAGCTGAAAGCACTTTAGGTCGACGAATATTAGAAGGTGCAAAGGAAATTAATTTGTGGGGCGAACAAATACAAGTCTCAGCTAAAGTTCATATGGTTAATGGATTTTCAGCTCATGCAGATCAGACTGGGCTTTTAAATTGGTATGGACATTTTAATAATTTGCCTCCCCTCATTCTTGTACATGGTGAAATCAATGCCATGAATAATTTAGCGCAAGAAATTTATAATCGCTACACAGTTCACCCATGGATTCCAAAATACAAAGATGAATACGATTTAATAAAAAGAAAGCCCATTCATTAAATTTATTAATAAGGTATATGCTCCATGTCTACCAACTTGCAAGAAGTTAATACAGGCTCTGCAGCTAAAGGCTTAAAGTTAAAGCGTATTGGCATTGATACTCATCAAGACCTAATTGTTTTTCTTAAAAAAGATAACTTTATATGTCGAGCAGAAGGTTTTGCTTCTATGAGCCGCGTACGAGTTAGCACAGAAGAAAATAGTATCATCGCTAGCCTCAATGTTATTACAAATGGCCTATTAGCGGAAGATGAAGTGGGATTATCTGAAGCTGCATGGCGACATCTCAATCCCATGAAAAATGATACGGCAACTATTTCACATACTCGCCCTGTCGACTCATTTGCAGCCGTGCGCGGTAAATTATTTGGTAACGATATTAATCAGGATAATATGTATGAAATTATTAAAGACATTGTTGCTGGGCGCTATACACAAATTCAATTATCTGCATTTATATTAGCCTGCCTAGCGGATCAATTGAACTTAGATGAAATGTGCTCTTTAACCAGTGCCATGGTTAAAACGGGTGACAAACTCATCTGGCCACAAGAAATAATCGTTGATAAGCACTGCGTGGGAGGATTACCTGGTAACCGAACAACGCCCATAGTAGTCGCGGTTGTAGCAGCCTGTGGTCTCACAATGCCCAAAACTTCTTCAAGAGCCATTACATCTCCTGCGGGCACAGCAGACACAATGGAAACCATCACAACAGTCAGTTTAAGCCTAGAACAGATGCGCAAAGTTGTCGAAAAAGAGGGAGCCTGTTTAGCGTGGGGCGGCACGGTGAACTTTAGCCCTTCTGATGATAAATTAATTCAAATAGAGAGAGCCTTAGAGTTAGACAGCGAAGGTCAAATGGTCGCTTCTATACTATCAAAAAAATTAGCCGCTGGCGCAACCCATGTCGTCATTGATATTCCGGTTGGGCCCACAGCAAAAGTGAGAAGTCATGCTTTTGCAAAGCGTTTAGCAAAAAAATTAATCAGTGTTGGAATTAGGATGAATTTAGTGGTAAAGCCATTTATTTCTGATGGAACTCAACCTGTTGGCCGTGGCATAGGACCCGCATTAGAAATGCTAGATATCATAGATGTTTTACAAAACAAACCTGATGCCCCACAAGACTTGAAAGAGCGAGCGGTTAAAATTGCAGGGGAAATATTAGAGATGGCAGAATACTGCAAACCCAATGAAGGTAAAAAACATGCTCAAACCATCATTAAAAATGGACAAGCTTGGCAAAAATTCCAAGCCATCTGTATTGCACAAGGTGGTATAAAAGAGATTCCGAAACCTATCTGTAAGCACGAAATACTAGCCCCTAAAAATGGCATCGTATGCTATTTCAATAATCGCTTTATTTCTAGACTAGCAAAGCTAGCCGGAGCCCCAAATGATAAAGCTGCGGGCCTAAAATTTCATATCAAACTGGGTGATAAAATAAACAAAGGCGATAAAATGTTCACTATTTTTAGCGAATCACAAGGTGAATTGCAATATGCATTGAATTTTTTAAATAATCACCCTGATGAAATTCGCATAGAGGATGAAATTGTATGACTCTCAACCAAAAGGGTATCCTGGCCAACTTATATGCTGATGAAGACCTTGCTCAGAATATTTGTCGTTATTTAAATATCCCAAACCAAACAATACTACAACATGACTTTCCCGATCAAGAAACTTGTATTAAAACAGATTGGCCATGCAAAGACCAGGATATATACTTACTGACTTCTATAGAGCATCCAAACAAAAAAATACTGCCCCTCACATTCGCTGCGGAAAGCTTAAGGCAAAAAGGCGCGAAGTCTATAACCTTAGTGGCACCCTATCTGCCCTATATGCGCCAAGATAAAGCTTTTCATCCAGGAGAAGGTATTTCAGCGTACTACTTTGCAAAACTAGTCTCTGTTTTTTTTGATGGTTTAGTCACAATGGATCCACATTTACATCGAATTAAAAATCTTTCTGAAATTTATACAATTCCGACTAACGTCGTCCATGCGGCCCCTGCCATTGCCGCATGGATAGCGCAGCATATTGAAGCACCGCTTATCATTGGACCTGATTCTGAAAGTGAACAATGGGTTAAAGCCACAGCAAATATACAAAACTTACCATTTATTGCATTAGATAAAGTCCGCAAGGGGGATGAATCTGTAGAAATTCAAATGAAAGATTTATCACTGTGGGAAAATAAAACGCCTATTCTAATTGATGATATTATTTCTTCTGGCCATACAATCATTGAAACCTGCAAGCATCTTAAAATATTAGGCTTTCCGTCACCCATTGTTATTGGTATTCATGGTGTGTTTGCAAATAATGCCTATAAAAAACTAAAACCCTACTGCAAAAACATTTACACAACAAATACTATCTTGCATGAGAGTAATAAAATTGACATATCTGAAAGTTTAGCCATAGGCATATCAAAAATGTAGATGGCGCATATATAAATATGTTATTTGGTTAAGTTGTGTTTTTAAGTTAGAATACCTAGGGTTGTTATAAATCTATTTATCATTGCTGTTTCACACTCTTTTACAAAGATCATGTGTACTCACAGCTTATTCTATAAAAGGATACAATATCATTTTGCTTAACTTAACTTTTATTGGTTTCAAAAAAGTGCTTGTACGCCTTATTCTGAAATGCTTAGGATGGAAAATAGAGGGTCATATCCCAGCTAATATCGATAAATTAGTCTTAATTGGCGTGCCACATACATCCAATTGGGATTTTTTTGTGATGTTAGGTTGTGCCTGGCATTTTGGTTTAAATATTAAATGGTTAGGAAAAGAATCTTTATTTTCAAATATTGTTATGCGCACACTCAGCACCATGATGGGCGGCATTAAGGTCGATCGCAGCAATGCAGATCAAACGGTTGATAAAATTGCAACCACACTCACATCCTGTAAACAAAGGATAGCGCTAGCGATCGCACCTGAAGGTACTAGAAGCAAAAAGCCTGGGTGGCGTAGTGGTTTTTTCTATATTGCTCAACAAGCTAAAATACCACTGGGTCTTGGTTATGCTGATTATCCCAATAAAATAATGGGAGTCGGACCTATTTTATATGAGCTAAAAGATATTGATAATACAATGCAAACCATTCAAAATTTTTATAAGGATATTGTTGGCAAAAATCCAGAAAATAAGAGCCCAATCAGAATTAGCTCCAATCTTTAGTTTGACTTTAATCCAACAAAAACAAAACCCCTCACCAAATTTTAGCGAAGGGTTATTGTAGTACTATCCTACTTTAGATATTTGAAGTTGTTGTCCAGCAACCCAAACCTTCGAAAGTATATCTAACGCTTTATTAGGTAAGTCCTTAGGTAAATCTACCGTGCTGTGTTTCTGATGGATTTTAATTTGCCCGATACTTTTACTATTAATTGAGATTTCATTTGCAATAGCCCCTACAATATTACCTGGCATAACACCGTGCATTTTTCCGACTTTAATACAATAACGCTCCATATCACTATCATCTCTAGAAAAAGTTCTTTCTCTATCTCGGCGTGAACCACCTCTTTCCCCGCCTACGCTGTCTCTTCTATCGCCACGGCCTCGCCTATCTCTTCTATCACCGCGATCTCGTCTATCACCACGCTCACCTCGATCGCCTCTATCTTCAACTCGTAAAATCTCAGGGATATTGGCTAGAGATTTTTTCTTGTGGATAAGGCCTGCTAACGCTGCACTGACATCTAATTCTGAGACTTTATTTATTTCACAATATTCTTGTATGACTTTTTTATAAAAATCATGATCTCTTGCATTCAGGCTTGTTGTAATTGTTTCTTTAAAATTATCAACTCTTTTCTTTTGAATATCTTGTGCAGAAGGCAAAGAAACCTTTGTGATTTTTTGTTTAGTTGTTTGTTCAATCATTCTCAATGAACGGTTTTCAACACTGCTAATCAAAGTAATCGCTTTGCCGGAGCGCCCTGCTCGACCTGTACGACCAATACGATGAATATAAGTCATTGCATTATGAGGGATATCATAGTTAATAACATGTGTCACACGCTCAACATCCAGTCCACGTGCAGCAATATCCGTTGCAACGATAATATCAAATGCGCCTGCCTTGAATTTTTGAATGGTTTTTTCTCGAGTACTTTGCTGCATTTCGCCATTTAACGCCATGCAACGATAACCTGCATTAATTAATACATCAGCTAAGTCATTTGTCATTGATTTGGTTTTAGAGAAAATAATCATACCGTCAAAAGTCTCAACTTCTAAAAGCTGAGTTAAGGCCGTCATCTTTTGACGCCTTTGAACAATCATATATTGCTGTTCAATTGTACTGGCCGTTGCTGTTTTAGCTTTGATTTTAATCTCTTTCGGCTCTTTTAAATGCCGTCTTGTGATTTTTTGTATCGGTGGGGGCATTGTGGCAGAAAACAAAATAGTTTGTCTGTTTTCAGGTGTTTGGTCGATAATCCACTCAACGTCTTCCAAAAAACCCATATTGAGCATTTCATCTGCTTCATCCAAAACTAAATATTTTAATTCAGATAGGTTAAGAGCCCCTTTATTGATTAAATCCATAATACGACCTGGCGTACCAACTACAACAGACGCTTTTTTCTTCAAAAATCTAATCTGTGTTTCATAGCTCTGTCCACCATAAATAGGCAATACACGAAGCCCATCATAATGTTGACCATATTTTTTTACGGCATCTGAAACCTGAATAGCGAGCTCACGAGTCGGGGTTAAAATTAATGCTTGCGGGTGTTTTTTGTCCAGTTTAATCTTAGACAAAATCGGTAAGGAAAAAGCAGCTGTTTTACCTGAGCCAGTTTCAGCTTGCCCTAATACATCATGGCCTTGCAAAATGTAGGGTATAGTTTGCTCCTGAATAGGTGAAGGTGTTTTATACCCTAACTGCTCAAGAGAAGATAGCAAACACTCTCTTAATTTAAAATGATGGAACCCCACCATTGGTTCTTGACTAGTTTCTTGCATGGATTCTTGACGTGTATCTAAAATTTGATCTGACATTCATTACCCCTTGGTAAGAGATTATTGGATAATAATTTTGGGAGGTTCATCCAACTCACAAAATGATATATTTGTTGGATATCACTTATATCTCTGTAAAAGAGGCTTTTAGGGAAGTCAAATCGAGCTTCGAATGAAATTTCACTAAACAAGTAATTTTCAACATGGAGCGTGATTTTAATATATTCCATGAAACAAAAGCAATGATTGTTTTGTAAACTTACTCAAATTGTAAGATTCAGGTAGGTTAGTTATATAGATTTTGACTATTTTTCCAAAAATAAGCCTTTGTTTATACGGATCCAAAGCAAAAACGTAGCAACAATACTGAAACCTAAGAACTCCCGACTCTACAGCAGTAGCTGAGCCCAACCCACATTTAGCTGGGTGACTTTATTGTCTGTAATAACAAGAGGCTGCCGTTCCCAACCTCTGTGGTATTACTTAGCACAGTCTATATTGGAAAAAATTTCAAGCCAAATATCTCCATATGCCAATCATCTTAATTTATTATAGGCTGTTCCACGACCGCATTGTCTCTATTTTTGCTCTTAGGCGCAGAACGCCTAATGACATTTTGTAGAATTTCTATTTCTTGCTTAATATCACTAGGTAAATGTGTTCCCCCTGAGCCTGTATAAGCAAATCGCATAAATGCCTCATATTCTTGGAAGCACTTTTTTGCATAAGGATGACGCGAATAAGTCAAAATACATTCTTTTAAATAAATATCAGCAAGGTCATCAAAAAAACTGTACTCTAAGGTTCTGTCACAAACAGCCAGCCAATATAAAATAACAGGGACATCATTTTGTGGGGGCTCCGCATTTAAATATTCATACAATAACCCCCTTAAAGTGATATAAAAAACCTTGTCTTTTTCTGTCGCAAAGTAATTTACATCGTGGTTGGCAAGCTGGTTTAAGTAGTATTCGACATAGGCTTGACGCTCTTTATATTGCTTTTCATCTAGTACTGAACTTGTTTTTAGCTCTTTTAAACCTTCTATCCATTCGCCAATATCTTTTCGTGTGGATTTGTTAATTTCAACTTTTTGCGTAAAAGGTTGCAACTTAAGAATAGCCTCTTCTGGTTGCTTTTTAATTTGAGAATAAATGACTAATATTTTCTTCAACGCAGTTTGAGTAAATTCTTCACTCGAAGGCTTCAGTGTGTTTAAGTAACTCAAGTAGTATTTAACAGATTCATCATAATTTCGTGTAACGTATAAGTATTCGGCATATTGATAATCATTCTCAAATTTCACTCTGTCTACATTTGAGAATATTTTATTCTGTTGTGTATCTTGTGTATGACAGCCAACACAAAGGTATGGCACCGATTTTAGCATTCCTTTTGCTAAAGCAATATCACCACGATCTACAACAATCTTAATGTCATCTATTTGTTGGAGCATTAAATCATAAGAAATATTATACGCAATGGAGCGCTTGGAAATATGTGACTTGGAAGCTTTAAATAGTTCAGCCAATCTATCAATTTGTTTTTTAAAATCTTCCGTTTTTTCTGGTGCCTCGTTACTTTGAGAAAATATTTCTGAACTCAATAAATCAATTGTTTGCCCCAATTCAGACATAACGTGGTTAATTGGTGCTTGGTTAGTAGAGGTAGGCGCTTCAGCATAGCTTGAAAGACAAACTGCCGCCAAAGCTAAAGAAAATAAAGTGGTTTTTAAACTTTTCTGTAATAACATAGTTATTCCTCTAATAGCTAACTATTTGCTGCATACTAATATCATGCAATATTACAGGATTTTAAAATATTTTGGCGGCCTTTCCCAAAATTAAGCATTAAAAATAAAAGTTAGTTGTAAATAAAACTAATGTTGTGTTTAACTTTTTAACTTTTCAGGGGCATTCAATAAAAAAGACACGCTATTTGTGAAAGGCATACTGACTTGCTTATATCGACTCGTTAATCCTTTCATCACAATGACTTGACTCTTGGGCACTTGAAACAATTTTGCCAAATATAATTTCAGCTCTATATTAGCTTCGCCAGACTGAGGCTTTGCTTGCAAAGCAATATGCAAATTATTTTCTGTAACATCCGTCACTTTAGATTTTTTGGCATTGGGTTTTGCAAAAACAAACAAAACGACATTTTTTTTTGAATCTTAAACCACATTGTTATTTCTTAAAATTAGATAATATTTTGTTTATTTATTTCTCAGAGATATTCTCAGGATGAAGAATCTCCGGAATGCCTTCCACCGTATAAATATCTCCTTGAAACTCTTCACATAGAACAAGACTAGTATCGAGCCAAGGTGAATCATGCTCCCCCCGATTAACTGACTGTTTGAGTTGCATCACATCTGCAACATAAGATCTTGCTAACAATTCGGACTCAGATCTAATAATAACAATTTTTTGGTAGGTCGTGTTACGCCAAAGTGGGTTTTCAATCTCTCTTTGTTCTGGTTTTAATAAGAAAATTTTCATACTCACGCCTTGTTTCTATATAGAAAAGAATATTATCAGTATTTTCTACCTAACATCATTATCTCAAAATGCTACTCTATTCAACCACTCAATATCTATAGACGCTTGAACTTTTTTTGAATAACACTAATATCAGATGGTTTTCCTTCAGCGTTAGTACTAGCCCTTGAAACTAAAGCATGAGAACGCCTTCGTGGCGGAGATGTCATGCTAGCAGGACGAGGTGAGTGCCTCTTCTCTTCGATGGCCGTTTCAGCTGTAAAAGATACGCTCTTGGCGGCAGTTGAAGATGCCGCGGAAGATGCGGCGCTTGCTATATAGAAGCCTCGCTCGCGCCCGCCAACGGGTGACGGTAGCCCACTTCTGTGGGAGTATGCTCGCCTTCTTGCAGGTTCCTTTGATATTTTGATATCGAAATTATCGATAGATATTTTTTGTCTGTATCGCTCTTCAAAAGTATACTTTGTATATAAAATTGATATCTCTTTATAGGCTTTTTTTAAAACCTCACCTATAGGACGCGCATTAAAATCAATATTAAGGCCATCTATAATAAACTTTTGAATGCAAGATACTAATGCTTGTCCAGATGAAGAAATATCTTCACCGTACATTTGATCTTGAACAAAACCAACAGAAAAAATATCGCTTAAAGCATCTTTGATTTCATCTAAATCCATCTCTCTATTAAATGATTCTTCATTTTTTAAATTTTGCACGAATTCTCTAATAGATTTTTGATAATTCTGAAGGCTTAAAATTTCTGCCGCCACGACACAAAAAGAGAATATATCTTGTCGCTCAGTATAATAAGGTCGAACCGCAATGGGCAGGGTCATTTCAGGGGCAACATAGCCTTTACTTGGCATACACAATTTTTGTGGTTTTCTTGTCCAACAGTACGCGGAACCCATGTCGACCAGCACAAGATTATTTCTATTTGAGTAATTATGTTTGCTCGCAATAAAGTTTTCTGTTTTTACATCACGATGAACAAATTCGCCTTCAAATATCGAAAGCAGTGCGCCTAGTCCACTAACAATATATTCGACCCTTTTCGAAAAAACCACCATTTTACGATCATAATAATAACATGGTGCTTCATTAGGAATACGTTCTCCATCTTCATTATGCTTTCTTACATTATACAAGCAATCTAGTAAGTTATCTCCTGGAAAGTAGCGCATTAATGTCAACTCATTACCACATTTATCTTTCGCAACACCAAGGAACTGATTCATCCGATCTAAATTAGCTCTTTCTTGCTTGATATCCTCGTCGGCAACCATTGTATTCATATTATGTTTCTTAATCGCAATCCACTGCTTTGTATCTATATCCTGAGCAAGGTAGACCTCTCCCTGCCCGCCTGCCCCAATACAGCTTCCCAAAACAAATAATTTATGTCGAGCTTCTGAAGCTTCTATATAAACCATACGATGGCCATTATAATAAAATACTTGACCGACCTTGTGAATAATATAGCCTGAATGTAGCGAAGATAATAATTTTTTACGATCGTCTTCGGGCATGATATTCAAAAACTTATGACCAGGAAACTCACTGATAACAGTGACTTCTTCGCCCGTTTTACGTTTTGCAGTTCCCTCAAAAATGCCTTGAGCCTTAAACTCATCTCGCTCGCTTTTGATTTGTTGCTCACTATCACCTAGGTGCACTCTCACCATAGAAGATCCTAATGTTTCAGCATTGATTGCCTTAAACACAATACCGAAGCGATCATGCCCTATCCTTTCCCTTAGCACAAAAAAACTATTTTTTTTAACACCTTGTACATGGAACCATTCATGAAAGTTTCCTTCATCATCTTCAAATATACAGCCATCTCCTAAATGTAAAATTCGGTAAATGTACTCTTTAAAGCCGGAGTATGAATCGAATAAATTTTTCTGTTTTGAACTGGACGATGAAGCCGCCTCTTTAGAAAGCGTGTTATCTGGTGAACTTAGCATGATTTCTTAACTTTATCTTCAAAAGTGAATTTGCAAAAATACCACAACATTGAGTGTGAAATCAACATTTTCCATCTGTGTTAAACACGTGAAAACGCACCACCTACCCCGTACCGAAAAACGCAACAACTCTTTGTACTATGCTAGAGTGATATAGTACTTTCATGTGCCCCAACTTCTGTGTTTTAATAAACTTTACACGCTGAGAAGCCTTAGAAATACTTGCACTGTCACTTATTGGGACAACAGCATCATCTTCATCATGGATTACAAGTATCGGCAAATTCACTTTACGTATATTCTGTAAAACAGAAACTCTATCAAATATGTCTCTACCATACTCGCCTGATAGCCTATCTTGCATGTTTTTAGACACATCTGCTGATAACTTTAGTAGATTTTGAAAGTGATTAAATGGAGTTCTCATCGTGGCTGGAGGCGCAATAAAAATAAATTTTTTGAAGTCCATGCTTTCATCATAAGTTAATGCAAAAACCATGGCGCCAAAAGAATGAGTGATCACAGCATGCCAAGGGCCGAACTGATCAATCACAGCCTTCAATATTGCAGAATATTTAAATATATCTGTACTTTTACCGGATGACTCGCCATGTGCAGGGCCATCAAAACTAATAACACGATAGCCTGATTCAACTAAAGACGGCATAAAACTAGCGACTTGTGTTCCTCGACCAGACCAACCATGCAGGAATAAAACCGCGGGCCCCTCCCCCCAAGACCATACCTTGATTGAATAACCCGCAATATTTATAAAAAAAACTTTGGCAGATTGAATTGCATCCTCTTCACGATTTGGCGCCTTAAACCTTGTAGGCTGAAACCATAAATTATACGCATATTTACCAGCAAGCTTGGGAGACAAATAGGTCAATACACTAAAATAGACTTGCATGGCCCTAAGCATGAAGGGCTGTCTTTTCTCTTTTAACTTTTTTTCATTCATGAACATGAATCCAATGAGCTATATACCATGAAACCAAACTGAAATTATATCAGATAGATGTCGAGTCATTCCATGCTCCTGTTGGTTTTCTATCTAACTGCTTTTCTGACAAATAATCCCGTTTCATGTAGAGTGGCACTTGCCTTTTCAAGCTCTGGTTTTATTTTTTTATACCGTTCTGGATTTAATATATTTTCATATAAATAACATAAATCTTTCCTTGCTGTTTTACAGCCCCGCTCACCTGACGTTGACTTTGTAAATACACCTTCAAACAATTGGCTCAAATTAATATTGTCTGTATTTTCTGTTGATGTTAAGTCCAATGAACGATTAATAATTTTTTTATATTTTGCCTTATCTTTTCTTTTAGGAAATAAAGACAATAAATCCCTTATATTAAAATTTCTTAATGTCTCGACCGATTTCTTAAAGTTTATTTTACTTTGGTGGAAATACTTTTGCTCGCCCAAGATCTTAACATCATTACAATCATAGACTTCAAATTTTTTAGATTGATACCAAGTTTTTTCATCACTCTTGATAAGTGGCCTCAAAACCCTAATAGGTAAGCCCTGATTGTCTTGAGAGGCATCTCTTAAGATCACATTTTCAATCTTTAAAAAATCAGATATTAACTCAAATACTTTAAATAAATCATTTCCGCTAACAGTCGCATTGCTTTCAATCCAAGTAATTTCACCCACCCGACCATCTAATGAAACTCTTAACTCTAAATTAGGTTTACTGGCAGCCTCATCGTCGAGCAAGCTAAACACATAAAAATTTTCCATGTCACAAGTAAATTCTTTCTTTATCTCTTCAAGCGGAATCGCATTTCCCTTAAATTCTGATGTCGGTTTCATTAGCAAAAGCATGCACTTTTCTTCTGCACCTCGAAGCATTTCCTGCTCATTTAAGATTAGCCATATCTTATGCACTCCACCACAATCTGTAGAAACAGAACGTAATGCAGATATCCTTTTTTCAAAACTGCCATCAACCCTGTCGGATAATTGTAATGTTTCATTGAGTTTAGCTTCAAATTTCGATAATTTTTTATAGGCAACATCATCAACCCTTTCTAGCGTTGTGTCTGAGGATAAACCTTTCCCATCTTTTATTGTGGAATAATATATGGGTGCCTTTGTTGGGCCCTTTAGAAGCATAATGGCATCTCTTGAAGTTTGTTAGAAGATAAACTATACACAAGGTATATCGTCCTCGCAAATTATAATGCAAGAGCATATTAAACAAATTCACAACAATGATGCATATACAACAAAATACACTCAAAGAAAATTTCTGATAGTGGCGTGTAAACAAAACTTGTATTTTTAGCTCTTATAATCGAACCATTAAAAGCTAAAGAAAACTCACGAGATGCACTTCTATTAGAACGTAATAACATCCACCTCTCTGCGTTGATTTGTATTAGGGTTAGACCAGAAAGGAATTAATAGAAAAAATATACATATAGCACAAATAACCATCGAGATATAATATCCTGCCCATCCCCACACCTCTATACCCAACCCTACAGGCAAGCCCGCACTCGCTGCACCGATATACCCCAAAGTGCCAGCAAAACCGTTTGCGCTCGATGCCGCCCGCTTATCAACACACTCTGAAGCGGCAAGCCCCACAATCATTTGAGGCCCAAATACAAAAAAACCTAGTGAAGCATAAAACACAAAATCTAAATAAATCATATGATCTGGCGTCCACCATAAACCCAAAATTGAAACTAACATGCCAAAACCACACAAAACAATAATCGGCACCCTGTTACCCTTATAAAAAAAATCTGATGCAAATCCCGCTATTAACATTCCCGCAATTCCCATCATTTCGAACCAAAACGGCGCTTGGCTTGCCAAAACATCTCCTGCCTCTTTTGCTTCCATCAAATAGAGCACACTCCAATCTGATATTGCCGTTCGCACGAAATAGACAAAAAAATTAATAATGGCAAACAACCACACAAATTTATTGTTTAACACATTCTTTAACATAATCTCTTTAATGGATAACGGCTTTAAGCGTATGTGTTCTGTCGCAGGCTCCTTATGCTTTTCCTCTATAGGGGGCAGCCCTAAAGTCTGTGGTACATCTCTTAAACGGTTAATCAACACCAACCCCATCCCAATACTAATAAATGCGGGAATAAACATCGCCCAACGCCAACCGTAGTTCATGGCCAAAAAAACTGTTAAAACTGGAATAACTGCACCACCCAAATTATGGGATGTGTTGCATATGCTATACCATAATCCCCTTTCGGAACGGTTAAACCAATAAGTTAAACATTTACAACAAGGAGGCCATCCCCATGCCTGAAACCAGCCATTTAGCCCCCAAAATAATGCAAACAACCAAAAAGAAGAAGATAATCCGAATGCAATGTTGCAAAAACCAGCCAAAATTAATCCAAAAGCCATAAAATATCTAGGATTTGACCGATCCGAAACTGCACCACTAATAAACTTACTAATACCATAAGTTAAATACAAAATAGAGCCCAAGGCACCTAACTCAATTTTATTGAACCCTAACTCTTGTGCTATATAAGGCATCGCATACGTAAATGTTTTTCGAGTCAGGTAGAATACCGCATATCCCATGATTAACGAGTAGGTGATACGCATACGCCAATATTTGTATAACTTATCTACTTGATTTTTTTCTTGTATCGCCGGAGCGTATGGAGCTGGATGCATGCGGGCTTGAAGCTTAGCAAACACTATAAATCCTTATTCTATCATCGCTCATATCAACTATGTTTAAGATTCCATAAAAATGAATTAAAATCAATCTCAATATTGCCACACCATTTCTGATAGAATGACATGTTTTTAAACATGTAAAGGAAGTAAAGTGAGATATATAAAAATCTTTTCTATTTTAATCATCATTAATTTATTATCTTTTAACTTAATGGCGCAAAATAAAACTGTAGCATGGACGAGCCTAACATCAGAGCAGCAAACCCTCGTAAACGCTGCCATTTCATCTATGGAAAAAGCGTATGCGCCCTACTCACAATATAAGGTTGGGGCGGCTATTCAAGGAGAAAATAATAAAATTTACTCTGGATTTAATATTGAAAATGCGTCATATGGCTTAACTATTTGCGCAGAACGAACAGCATTGTTTAACGGCGTTACCGCAGAACAAACCCATTTCAAAGCAATTGCTATTGCCACAAAAAACGGCGGTATGCCTTGTGGCGCTTGTCGGCAAACTTTAAATGAATTTTCCCCAGATTTACTTGTCATCGTCACAGATAAAGACAAAAGTAATATTGAAATCACCACATTATCTAAGCTCTTACCTAGAAGTTTTGGCCCCAAACAATTGTCTTGAAATCATTATTTTCTGCCCTACTAAAATACGTAGGGCGGAGTTTCTCTATCCTATTATTGTTTGAATAGAGAGCCAACCATATTTGGCCCCAAACCCAATCAGCAATAACCCTGCGCATAGTGTAACAAGATGAATAATTTTATCAGTGAAATATCTTTTCCCTAATTCTAAAAAAGAACTGAGTAATGCGCCCCAGAGTAAAACCCCTAAAATGATAGTCGTATTTTCTAATAATCCAAACCAAGACGAAGTGCTGACTTGCTCAACACTCAGACTTGCTGCAAAAATGCTGAGCCAAAACACAATACCAATCGGGTTGGCTATCGACAGCACAAACCCTGTCAACAGCCCATTCAATATTGTTTCAGAGCCTGTATTCTCGGTATGTTTAAAGCTGTGGTTCCGTTTGTCTAAGAACGCTTTTGCCCCCATATAAATAAGAACCACAGAGCCCAACAAACCACAAAGACTCATCAAAAGAGGCGATTGGTTCATCAAGCCTAGTCCAAAGTAAGCCGCCACTAAACAAAGCATGTTACCTATTGAGCCGCCAAGTCTAATAATAAACGCGCTTAAAAACCCATCTTTTAACCCTCGCTTTATCATCTCTAAAGAAACGGGGCCAATGGGAGCAGAAAGCGAAACACCCAGTAATATTTTTTCTATGATCATGTTGCCTCAACTATAGTAAACCTCCGAAGAAATCAGAGAATTCATGTGCAAGTACATATATATGTGTATGTGTATAGAGGGCTTTTGCAGGTATTTCGAAAGCTACAACTAGCTTGATGACGCTCTTGAATGATCCCTGAATCAAGATTGCATAATCGTAATGCAAGATAACCCTAATCGCCAAAATCATCCGAAATTTCTATGCGAGCATTGTAATTTTACGGGGTTCATCGACAACAAGCAATTATTTTATCTGGGGCAACCATCCTTATATCTGCACAAAACTTAAGCGCGTATGTACATATTTTATAAAAGTTGTGTTAAACTCCCGCCCTGCAACTGAGCACACTCAGGCGAAAACTTTCATTGCCTGCAGGATTACACACTAGCTTCAGTTGCAAACCTCATCGCATAAACTCGAAACTTTGAAACACTCCGTTATTCACAACCAGAATAGGTCGTAATAGAGGATAAAAATTGGTTGCAAATTACTGGCCATTCCAACTTAATCCATGGTGTATAGATTTCTGAATTTTCCTGAATTTCTCTAGATAAATCAGGAATGCTTATCCACTTCATCTCTGATATTTCGTTTGGGTTAGGCATAGGTTTTTGTGATGTTTTACCAAAATATACATGGCAAAGCTCATGCTCTGCACCTATGTTTTTATATCTCGCCTGATATATAAATTTATACATATATTGGAGGGAACATGTTAACCCCAGCTCTTCTGATAACCGTCTTCTTATTGCTTGCTCTAAATTTTCCCCTTTTCTTGGGTGTGAACAACAGCTATTGGTCCAGTAATTTGGCCAAAGTTTTTTTTGGGGACTGCGTTTATGGATGAGAACTTGGTTTTGATGATTAAACAAGAATATAGAAAAAGCACGATGCAGGACACCAGGCATATTGTGGCATTTTTTTTTATCTGCAAAGCCTATTTCACAATCAAATTTATCCGTAAGGATCAATTTTTCATTGTCAAAGCTAACTAAATTTGAGTTGTCAAGTACTTTTCCCATTGCTAAAAACACACTAAATCTGTCAGAAAGATTACATACTACACTTTTCACAACAAAGTTGGAAATAATTTAATGTGTCACATAAATGGCTAATGATGCCTTAACAACTTTCTTTCCTCTTCTTCTTGACTGCTCAGTATAGAAGCATCAAGATCTAACGACTTTATATTGCTAATTAATAATGGTTCCTGTGTTTCTATGCAAACAGGCATTTCAGTTGGGCGCACTTTATCCCGCTCCTCAGGCGTAACTGTTTTCCTAACACATTGTGATATAGCCTCGACAGCCGCTATCCTATTTTGTAATAACGCATGATAAAATTTTGAAAATCTGGTTTGTAATGCCTTATCATTCAAGGCTTGCTTCGTAACACCGATATATCTTTTACAAAGTAAAGGTAAGTCTTTCTGGGTTAAATTTTCTTTTATCAACTCATCCCCAAATATTAAATGCAGTAACATGGGATCTTTTAATGCTAATACGCCAGCATGACAACCCACAACTTTTTCACGTAGCGCTTTATCTAATAATATACGCTTGCAAGCTTCTGGATGATTCTTACACATCATAACTAAATTGAACCCTGACATTTTATTACAAAGTTCGGAGTTATCTAATATCTTCTCCACTATAGCTAAAGATTTTTCACCTAGTAATACTAGATCCTCACCTACCAATCTAGACTTATAATGCAATAATATATCATCTGCCACTTCTATAGATTTATTTCCTAAAGCGACTATCTCATCCATTTCCATGCGTTGAACCTGCGCAACAAGTTGATGAATAATTTGTAATCTTGCTTCAGGTACCATTTGCATTAACATCGGTGCAACAATGCCTTTTAAAACGCCTCCTTTTACATTACTCGGTAAGTCAATTTTATTTTTTAACATAAAAGAAACACATACTTTTTCTACAGTTCTGAGCAATGCACTACCAGGCGCCTTGATAGCAGTCATAAAGGCCTCAGACTTCACCCCTATAGCACTCTCTATCCAAGCTATATGCTCACGACTAATTTGAGTTCGGCTTCTGTACGCACTGTTATTGTATAATTCAATTGCTATATCAGGAGAGTTTTCAACAATACAGGCTGTACTAATTTTATCAAAGTCATATAATATTTTAGGTTTTTGGGCAATAAAATCCGTTGCAAGCTTATCATAGTTGGCCAATATTCTAGCAATGCCAATTGGCCCCAACTGCTCATAAAACCCAGAGTCCTCCAATATGGCTATTGCTGAGTTCTCACTGGCGGCAGATAAAATAACTAATGATTCTGTATCTAATTTATTTCGTAGCGTTTTATTTCTTATCAATGCTAGTGCTAAATCTGGATGGTGCTTTGCGATAAGTGCAATTTCTACCCCTTCCATATAACTATTTTTCTCAGTAATAAGTTGCTCTGCAGCCACCATATTATTTTGACATAATTTTCCATAGTGAATATATTCTATCTTTCCAAATAAACTAGAATCTTGCATTATCATCTCAACCAAATCAGGGTGCGCTGCTCCTATTGCCGCAATATCATATGTTTTTAGTCGAGATTTTAATTCCATTGCGCTCAAAATTTCTATCGCTACGTCTCTTGAGCTATTTGCTAGTTTTTCTAAATCAATCCCTAAAAGCTTATTTCTCAATGCAGGTATAGATAATATTTTAGAAGCTACTTCGCCATGCAGAGAGCCTAGGATAGATATTGCTAAACCATCTATTACATTTTGCACAACAGGATCTGAGACTAATAACAGGGCAATTTTCTCTTCCTTAGCCGATAGTCGTAAAAAATGCTCATAGCTAACGGAAGCAAATAAGTCCTGGTTCGAAAGAGTTTGTATTGTTTGTGTTAGCTCAGAGTTGTGTATTTCTTTTTTATCAGGTGAGTGCAACATAATACTCCCTCCTTGGAAATGGGTATGGTGCGTGCGATTTCATTAAAAAGAAACCTATCGTTTCTATTGCTGTTTTTGAAATCAGTCATAAAAACTATGCGGTATGATTTTATTAAATCATACAAAAGCTGAGGAATACGAGATATTAATTTTTACAGGTAGAAAGTGTCAATAATAGTTTATTCAAACTCAAGATTAAATTTTGATACAAGAAGCCCATCTACAGATAACGCTGGTTCAACGCGTGTCACTTGCATCAAGACAACAATTTTTTCTTTTCTGACTCTGTCAGCCATAATGGTTTGCACAAGGATGGGGACTTTTAATCGCCACATATAATGCCCCTGTTTATCAACACCCTGATAGGTAATATTTGGCAACGCGACAATATTCCCATGTACTTCCAAACTTTTATCTGTAATGGTAATAACATTGCTTTCTGAAATAACGGAGCGCCCTTTCAAATAAGTTACATATATATCATCAGCGACCTTCTGCAAAGATTGGGTATTATAGTATGACTTTAAGTGAGAAAAACCATTAAAATTATCAGCTGAAATTTCATATGACTTTAACAACACCAAAGAAGCCCATAATTTTAGCTCTTGATCATTCATATTGGCTCGATCGAGTGGAATAGTTTGCCCCACTAACGGCAGATCAATACCCAAATCTTGCTCAAAATATTTAAGATAACGACTTTTTGATATATGAAATGCTTTAGTTTTACTCAAAATACCTGTGGCTAAATCATTGTCACATTCTCTTTCTATACGTACCAAAGGTAAATTACCCTTTTGAATTGCTTGTTCTTGCTTAGACTTAGGCATTGTTTTTATGGTGGGCTCAATCAGTAACTTAAATAAATAATGATCATGAATTGCATTAAGGCAAGGTTTAGAAGCCTTGTCACTTGCATGTATGACGCTAGAAAATACTAATATTATTAACAGTCCCAAAAAACGCATTCAAAGACCTTGGCAGTAAGTTTATAAGTTAAAGAATAGCATAATACAAAAGCGTCAAAACTGGAAAAATCATCAGTCAATGGGATAATTTACGCTCTCACCTCTTTCCGCTATTTTTTAAGGTGCTTTTGTTTTTAATAAGTTGATTTTTAGTCGCGTCGCAACAGTGATGTGTATTAATCTGAATGTACCACGCGAGATCTTCATCCCAATATTTATTAAGATAACGCTGATGACAACTATGACAGTAAGAATATATTTTATCTGTATTACATAATACGGGCGTGCCCTTCCCCATACCAACCTCCTGTTGTTTTGCTAAAACTTAGCCAAACTTACCACGTGGACATGTTAGCATTATCCATGATCCGACACATTTGTCGAGGCAACTCGTCGGTATTGAGCGCATTTAGTTGGTGAGGCTTCAGACAAACCTTAATTATGATATATGTTGCAATGACAAATATTCTTTTGACTTCATCTCTTGAAGTCGGCTTAATGTTCGCTTAAATTCAAAATGAAGGTTTTTCCCGGAATATAGATCTTCAATGCGACATTCAAGAGACATAATCAATGTGACATTCCGCTCATAAAATTCATCCACCATCATAATAAATCGTTTCGCGACATCATTAAAATTATCATTTAATTTTTTCACATTGCCTATAATAACAGTATGATAAAGCCTTGCAATCTCAATGTAGTCGTATTGACTTCTAGGCCCTTGACAGATATCAGAAAAATCAAACCAAATAATATTATTTGCAACTAAGACGGTTTGAATGGATCTTTCTAAAATTTGTATAGGATCACTCTGTGAAATATTGTGTGTTGCAAGGTGTTCAAAATACTGATACAGATTATTTTGTGCCGCTTCGTCTAAAGGGTAATGAAAAATATCAGCATCTTCCAAATATCGCAGTCTATAATCGCACCCATGGTTAAGCTCTATTATTCTGGTATGTTGTTTCAATAAAGAAATAGTCGGTAAAAATTTTGTTCTTTGTAATCCATTATGATACAAATTATCAGGGTGAATGTTTGACGTCGCAACTAGCGTTACACCTTGAGAAAATAAATATTTAAACAAATTGGTCATTAACATAGCGTCAGCGATATCTTTCACATAAAATTCATCGAAGCATAATACAGAAAATAAAGAACTAAACTCTTTGGCCACGTATTTTAGGGGGTCATGTGTTCCTTGCAAGGCCTTCAATTTACTGTGTACTAACATCATAAAATGGTGAAAATGTAAGCGTTCTTTTTTATCACCAGGCAACGCATGATAAAATAAATCCATTAAATATGTTTTACCTCTACCTACCCCCCCCCACAAATACAGCCCTTTGACGGGGTGAATCGAAAGCCCCAAAGACATTTTGATGTTTCTTTTCACTGTAGATATTAGCGATTGTTGCTGTTTGTCTAAAGCATCAAGAACAAACTGTAACGCCATTACAGCTCGTTCTTGCTCTTTATCATATACAATATCACCTTCAGCAAGTTTTTTTTGGTAATGCTGAGTTAATGTCATACGCTATAAAACACCACTACGAATTAGCGCCGCTGTAATCGCAACTCGAATCGTTGCACTTAAGTGATCTTTACGAGCAGACCCCTCCTCTTTTAAAGCATCAACAATTTTTTCTAAAATATCTTCAGCCTCTTTTGTTAGCGTGATCTGTAAAGGAATATTATTTTTTCTATCCAACCACTCTTCTTTTACCAACTCAAGGTAGTCCTCTTCATTGTACAGATCTAAGATAGCTTGAGATATCCATTTCCCTTTCTGATAACCTGACTTCCCATTTTGTTCCAGCACACCATTTACCTCTTCAAGCATTTTCTCAGGAACCCGAATAGACGCCCTCCTTGCAATGGAACCCATCATAATTCTAGGCTGCTTTGACTTTCTTTTTAAAGGGGGATTTAATGCTTTTACCATCGACTACTTTACCTTTTTGATTTTATCTTTAATGATTTCCCAAACATCCGTCATCCCTGATTCACCCTCAATTTCCCGAAAACCCTCTAGTTTTCCGGCATTTATCGCTATTTGTATCAACTGCCTTAAAACCTTTAAATCCTCTCCTTTTAAGGTAATCTGCTCTGAGTTTTTAGTAAGGCTTTCACGCTTGGTCACTTTTTCATTTGCACCAATAATTCGTTTTGCAGATAATTGCTCAACCCTCACTAAATTTGGATTCAAGCTTTTAAGCGCCTCCTCGATCCCTTTACCTTTTAATAAAAAATTACAAATAGAAGAAATAGATTCTGAGTCATTATTTTTAATAAGGTTATAAGCGTCTTCGGGCGAAGACAATACACCAGACTCTACAGCGCGCTTAAATAAAACATTTTCTTCTTTGCATATTTTGGCATATTTTTGTGCCTGGGACTTTGATAGGCGAAGAATACTGGCCAATGAACGAACTGATATAGTTTCTCCATAATGATGAATAATATTTCGTATAGCCTTATATTTGTCTTTTAAAGGCAAATCTTCGCGGGCAGAGTTCTCAATATACTGTAAAAGTGCTTTTTCTTTGGCATCTGGTTCTGCAATGATATTTGCGGCAATATGTTGTGCCCCCATGACATGATGAGCAAGCGTACGTCGCTCTCCAGCGAGAATAACGTATCGATTACCCTTTTCATAAACACAAATGGGCTGCATTAACTTCTCTGGCTCTTTAATGGTCGCGGCCAATAAAGCAACAGATAAATAATCATTAATTTTTTGCTTCTTATCATTGTCCCCATCAAAATGTAGTCTTAGCTTTTCCTTAAACTCATCTTGCACCTCATCATCAAATGTTTGTTCTGGAAGTTTTGGGCCATTTCTCACATCATTTAAATCAATTGATAACTCTCTTGGGTTATTGGGATCTAACTGAATGGCATTGATAGGCAAGTATTTAGCATTTAAAAAATTAATCTTTGATAATTGTGCATTAAGACTCCCTACAAATTCAGCATTTTTTCCATTTTGACCTGAATCAACAACGACTTTAGTCGTTTTTTTCTCCACGACTTCTTTCTCTGTAACTTTTTGAGGTGCTTTTGCCAATAATGGTTTACGCTTTTTTACCGGTGTTTTTTTTGTCTTTGCTATATTTGACATGATTCATTTATCCCCAGTGATTCAAGTCCATCTTCAAATACACTCATTACCTCTTTAATTTCTTTCGTAATTGGTAATGTCTGCCCAAATATTTGTTTTTCCAAGTATAGACACTCGGCAGTGGCTTGTGCTCTTGCTGTATCTGACTTAGGCAATTGAAAAATACTTTTAGGTCTTGCTCTAATACAATCCCTTGACGGAAAGGCTGTTAACAAGCTCAACCAGCACGGCCATGGAAACAAATGCTCTTCGTAACGCTCAGATAATTCAGCCAAATACTCTCTATGGATCTTTAAATTCCTAACTTTATTTGGCAGCAAACCAACCAAATTAAGTTGACTGTCTCGCTCCCTTGAAAAATTTTCTCTTTTCACAGCATTCAGCATTTGCGTAATACCTTGTATGGCCTTGTCTTCAGGCTCAAAGGGAATAACAATATCTGTAGCTGCATGCAAAGCAGAACGGAACATAACATTCTTACTTGGCCCGGTATCTAGCAAAAATAAATCATATGAATCCTGCACCTCTTCCATCTCGAAGAACTCTTTTAAACGCACCTTTGCATTTGGGTTAATACGCCCATCTTCTTTTGAGACCAAAGCATTATTTATTTCTTCGATCCGAACTGGATGACCACAAAGTACATCAACTAAGCCACCGTTATATTTTTCCTCTTTTATCCAGGACTGATACGGCAGAACAGCTTCCCCATAGAAAATATCTGCAATAGATGACCTTTCATTAGCCCCCAGATCTCCCTGAAAATCAGGATGCTGCTTTATTTGAAAGCCGGCCTCATTATCATCATGAATATAATCCACCCCAACAAAATGCTTTGTTGAGTTACATTGCTCATCTAAATCCACTAAACAAACACGCATATTTCTGACAATTGAAAACCATTCTGCTTGCGCACTTGTCACAGTAGACTTTCCGACGCCCCCCTTTTGATTCATAGTTGCTACTATTGGGATTTTTGTGGACATGCTTGGTTCCTTACATAATGCATATAGTTTTAATCTGTATTAACATACGTATGTAAACAGTATAATGTGTTGCTCTGTATATACAAGCCTTAAATGTTATCACTATACATTTATTCAGTTTAGTTGTTTGCTTATTTATAATATCCAGGTATTACCTAGTCGATATCTACGTTAAATCATTGGTAATATTTTTTGCGTTACGCCAGTAATTAGCCGGGATACTTTATATCCTTACTTAAAAGTACTAGGCATTTTACCCACCTTATATGAACGTCATAAAACGAAACACTCTTCTGTCCAGTCACTGGACAGTCTCTTGTACTTTAATATAAAAGAAAAATATCCCCCTAAAGCCTTTATGGTTTTAATGAGATACTGAATCAACAAGCTGGAATACAGGGGCTGACTAAAGTTAATAAAATAGGAATCATCCTTGCACCCTGTGACACTTGTAAATTTTGCTTTGATAATTTAAAACTGTCGATGTTATACTTTATTTGATTTTTTATGTCTGTCCAGCGACTGGACAGCTTGAAACATATTCATCACTAACGTTAAGCCTCCCCCTTTTGATAACTGAACAACATGAATAGCAAGCCTATTAAAGGAAACAACCCAGTGAATAAAAATGTTAATGTGCTCAGTATAACTGCCTGTCCAGTCACTGAACATAAATCACCATAACTTTTTATGCTTACCAGATATATTAGAATGTCCAGTTGATGGACAAGATAAGTCCAAATTATTTGGGTTTATCAATACATTAAACTGTCCAGTCGCTGGACAAAACAGCCTTAACTTTGAATTTTTCCAACACATTACGCTGTCCAGTCGCTGGACAAAACAGCCTTAACTTTGGATTTTTCCAACACATTATACTGTCCAGTCGCTGGACAAAGCCGGCTTAACTCTTGAGTTTCCCAATACATTACACTGTCCAGTCGCTGGACAGAACAGCCATAACTTTCTGAGTTTCCAAATACATTACACTGTCCAGTCGCTGGACAATGTTATGCAAAATATTTGAGTTTGTGTATACGTGAAGCCATCAACTGTTAGAAAGCATATTTTTTTACCAACAAAATCTATACAGGCCATAGTAATTCAGGTGGAAATTATATATGAGAAGGAGTGCAAACAATGGTTAAATTTAAATATGAATATAAATATTAAATTTTGGTATTCTCTCTTTCAAATTGCATACAAGAATTGTTACATATTGAAATTTTTCTGATATGCACACCCAACTTTCAAGTTCGCAAATAGCATCATACATTATTATTTTCCGGGGGTTGAAACATCGCATATAAATACCCGGGTTGAGACAGTCTTGAGTATTAAACCACATAAAACTTGGATATCATTTATCTTTTTCGGCACACGCTGTCCAGCGGCTGGACAGCGTGAAACAGAAACAAACATAAAAACAATCTGCATTTAGATAAAATGCTTTTAAGTAATGTCTACATTTTGGCCCTTTACTTAAATACGAAATAGTTCAATAACCATATCAGTTGTGAATATAATTTTACGTAGGGTAGGGAAGTAATCAATAAATTAAAAAATATATAACCAATAATTATTAGTACACTTGTTGTCAACAGAACGACGCAAAATATATAACAAGAAAAGGCGATGTCAGCATATAAAAAACTTTTCTTTTATGGGTTTAGGTAAATTCATATTGTGATTTCAATAGCCTGCTACAAAAAGGGGTTAATGGGCATTAACATCCAGATATCTTTTTTGGAAGAGGGCCTAAAAGTAATGTCAGATCATCTTAAATATTTAAAATTTAAATTACTTCAATATAGAGTAGATTTAATCTTCCTCTTTACCATCATAGAAAAGACCATAATGATTTTTACGTAATATTTAATGTTAAAAATAATCTCGACCAAAGATTATTAAGAAGAAGGTAAAAGATAAGGTAAGAGCAGCACATCTCTATTCCTTGAATATTATAAAATCCAAACAATTAACTCTGTCGCATGGCAAGTAAAAAAAACAGTCACTAACAAGGATCTTCGAACTAGAGGCTCTAGCCTCATTCCAAAATATTAAAAATGAACCCAGCTTGATTTAGAAAGCAATGTATTGAAAAAAGAGTAATTAGTTAAACTGTTGCTTGGTAATGTATGAGAGTAGAAATATATATTTTTTAGTAATATTATTTTTGTATGTATTTTCTAAACATATAAAAAAAACCTTTATCTACATATTAAAAGCAAAACAATTAATAGAAGACACTAAATTTCAATATAAAAGAATATTCTTTATCTAAAGATTTCATTTATATTTTTAAATTTTGCTATTTTTTCAATTGGTTATATGATGAAACTATAGGTTTATAACAACAACGTGATCAAAGGACCGTGTATGAGCTAAATAGACACCAAGATTAGAATTACATAAAGTTAAGCCCAGTTGGCGCTGGGCTTAATAGATACAACTGCCATAAGCGAATTGCTCTCTACTCATTAACAGAATAGCAATTTCATTTTATGGCGTCAAAGAGGTTTTGTGCCTGAAATGAATAGTTTGTTGATTAACAAAAAAACTCCTCAAATATTGAGCCTTGCTGCAGACAGGGCAGGGCAGTGGGCGCAACATTCATGGAAATGGCTACATAGCTTTAGAGGTGCTTTATTAAGGCGCGTAGAAAATCAAAAGCGTGTTTCCACTCGAACCATGCGCTCAGACCAAAGACAAGCCATTCACCAGCTCCTACAAATAATTTTAAGCCACCTGGACTTAAAAACCATGCAGGTTGGCTTTTACCACCAAGAAACACAAATGTTTGTTCACTTGAGCATTGGCTATCTATCCAGGAAAGCTCAATTATCAGAAAGACGAACCCAAAGAGCGTTATGCTGGTTGCAGCAATCAGGCTATCTATCTGCATTTAGACAGTCAAGCTATGACGAATTAACCAACGAATACATACATAAACCCTCAGTACGCCGAGTTCACCAAAAGCTACTATTCGAACTAGGAATCACTCCCAGAGCACTGCATAAAGCAAGAACACGTTCTAGCCAGAATTACCAAAACCGTTTAATTTCAAAAAAATTAAATCAAAACACAGGTGTTAGCCTAAAAACTAACCCTGTTGGCGACAACACACTAGCCACAATTCTAAAGCTTCCCTTTGCCAAACCTAAAAAGCCCATACCAACACACCCGCCCCCTAGTGTTTATTACGAAAAAATTAACAAAATAATGTCGATCTTCCCCAATATCAGCTTCGAAGAAGCAAAAAACATGCTGCCCCACCCATAACTTATCTAGATAACTTTGTGTTAGAAATACAATTGTTTGTATAAAAATAGCAAAATACCCTACTATATTTCTTAAACTATGATACTTATCCACATACTTTTTTGCTTTCCAGGCTTGTCCACACTTTATCCCTGTTTACTGTCGTGTTTTTTTGTGTTGAATTACCTTATATATATTCATATAAATATAACTTTATATATAAATCTCTTATAATAGTTGTTCATTAATAAAGCTATTAAAGAATCGACTAGATCTTTGGTCCATATTTTAAAGCATTCATACTCAAAGGTTATTGTTGTGGCAGAATTAGAAGCTGAGTCAGAATCCTATGCACTGACGCCCGGGCGCATTTTAGGCAGAAATTACCGAGTATTAGATTATCTCGGCAATGGCTGGGAAGGGGAAGTGTATAAGGTAGAAGAATGCCGTACAGGAATAATTCGGGCAGCTAAGTTATTTTATAAGCATTGCTATAAAATCACTAAACCACATATATTTTATGCAAAAAAACTAAACAAACTTAGAAGCTGCCCCATTATAATTCAATATCATAACCAAGATGTTGTAACGGTTAGAAAAGAAAAAGTAGACTTTTTGATATCAGATTATGTCAGTGGTGAAGTTCTATCTGAATTTGTGGCTAAACAAAAAAATAAAAAATTGAACCCTTTTGAAGCTTTAAACTTATTTTATGCTTTAGTACAAGGAGTAGAACATATACATTTCCAAGGTGAGTACCACGGAGACTTGCACGCGGATAATATAATGATTCAAAGAAAAGGGTTAAGTTTTGAAGTTAAGTTAATTGATTTTTTACACCTCGGCCGACCAACAAAGCTAAAAATTCAAGAAGATGTCTATGATTTAATTGGTGTTTTTTACGATATGCTCGGAGGACAAAAACATTATAAGGACTTGCCCGCAAACATCAAAGGCATAATTTTAGGCCGTAAGAAAAACCTTATTGCAAAAAAATTCAAAATGGCGGGGCATTTAAGATTGTACCTTGAAAATCTAACCTGGTAGTCTGTGGCGCCTAATTTTTAAGTGTGGTTTATAGCTGATTGTTTCGCGTGAAACAATTACGTCAGACAACAAACAAATGGCTTGTATCAAAAATGAATAAATCTATGCTTTTTCCGTTTTCACTTGTCTTCCTCGAAATTGGTACTTATCTAGCTAATGATATGTATTTGCCAGGGTTGCCAACAATCGCTAAAAATTTGGATATATCTCAAGATGCCGCACAATATACTTTGCTTGTATGGTTTCTAGGATCTGCTTCAATGCAACTGTTTACTGGGCCATTATCGGACCGGTTTGGTAGGCGTGTTGTCTTATTAACTGGTGCAATGTTATTTTTCTTTTCATCTTTAATTTGCGCTTTAACGGCCAACTTAAGCCTAATGTTACTAGCTAGATTTGTTCAAGGGGGCACAATAGGGGCCATTGTTGTGCCTGGGTATGCGGCGGTTCATGAGTCATACGATACGCATGCTGCCATTAAAATTATAGCCATTATGAGCTCAGTAACAATTTTAGCGCCTGCATTTGGCCCACTATTGGGTGCCATCGTTATTGAGATTAGTCATTGGCGCTTTATTTTTTGGAGCCTCGCTATTTGGGGAGGCGTCGCTAGCATTATATTATTTAAAGTCATGCCCGAAACAAACTTAAACCCCATTCCTATCAAAATAAAAGAAGTCATTGTCGACTATTGGAACATTTCAATTAGAGCGTCTTTCTTGCGATATGCCTTAACATTTTGTCTATTATTTTTAGCATTTATTTGTTGGATAGTAGAAAGTCCATTTATCATTATTGAAACCCGTGGAGTAGGGCGGTTGGAATTCGGCATTATTCAAATGCTAATTTTTGGTTGTTTTTTAATAGGTGCACAATTCACTAGAATTTTAATTGATCGCTTTAGGACAGAAACAATAATATGGGTGGGTTTATTTACAGCATGCATAGGCGTTCTCGCATTAGTTGTTTTAGTTCACTTGGATCTTGATTCTCTATATGCAGTGGTTGTGGCTATGATGTGTGTTTCATTAGGTTCATCCATTACCTTTGGCCCTTTGAATCGCGGTGCGATTGAGTCTTGTATAGAGCCAATGGGTAGAAGAACAGCAATATCATCGACGTTTATGGGAATTTTTGGTGTTTTAGGTGTTATTTTAGTTACTATCTTTAATGATAAAACACTCGAAAATATTTCCTATTTAGTTGTATTGGGGATACTTGCTGCGGTCATGGTTTATAGTTCGCTGACTTTTTATGTGAACCATAAGAATGATACAAAAAAAGACGCTTAATTGACTGTCGTATATTGTACTAATAAATGAATATTTATAAGAAGATTGCAACTGAAGCACTTGTGTAATCCCGCCGGTGAAACTCTAGAATATCACCATAGGCTTCAGTTGCTGAAACAAGTGTATCAGACAAGGTTTTATTTTCCCAACTTGCTAACAAGGCGAAATGGCTTTTTTGTTTTAATTTTACAATAAGCTGCTCACTAGAATTATTACGCCAAGCAATATATAGAAAATACTTGAGAATAAAAATATTTTTTTCATGTGCAGAATTTTGTTTGCTACTGCATAAAATAGTCTGGGGTAACACATAAAGACAGCGAGCTCCAAGCTCATGATCCAACCAATAAGCGTAACGATAATGCCAGTCCCAGACCATATGTTATGTAGCAGGATAGTAAACAGCCCCAGAGGCATCATACTAATTGCAAATACTTTGAGCTGTTCTGGGTTTTTCATCCAAGATGTTAGTAGTTTTTTCCACTCGCGGCCAGCAGTCAATAATGAGATCCCGATAATTAAAAACCAAAGGGCATAAAATTTTTCAAAAATCATTGCAACTTCCATGTAGCTTCCTTAATTGGTAGTAGTATATTAGAGTCTATGTTGGTGATTTATAACATGCTCTATCATATAGTTTAAAACCTGATTTCTACAACACATATAGGTTTGAATTTTACATTTTCTTGTAGTTATTTAACTTGTTCTGAGATTAAGACTTCCACAAAAAATTTATTCTGTTCTTCCAGTGCCGTAACAATATTTTCAGATTTTCTGAAACCATGTTGTTCTCCTGGAAATAAAAAATAGGATGTTTTAATGCCTTTTTCTTTTAAAGCGAAATACATAGCCTCTGCTTGGTTGGGCGGGACTATTTCATCTTCTGCTCCTTGGAAAAAAATAATAGGCGCAGACAGTTTTTTAGTATTTTCAATGGGGGCTCTTTGTCGGTACAAATTCTTAGCTTCTGGGTAGGGACCAATAAGTCTATCTAAGTATTTAGCTTCAAATTTATGTGTTTCTTTGGCTAATGCTTCTAAATTACTCACGCCATAATGGCTGGCCCCCACATGAAAAGTATTCGTAAAGGTCAGTGCAGCTAAGGTGGTATAGCCTCCGGCACTGCCCCCAGTAATGGCTAATTTATTGCTATTTACCTTATTTTGTGAGCTGAGGTATTTTGCAACAGCAGAGCAATCGTCAATATCATATATTCCCCATTGGCCTTCTAAACTTTTTCTATACTGTCTGCCATAACCGGTGCTACCGGCATAATTTACGTCGGCAAAAGCAAAACCTCTGCTTGTCCAATACTGGATTTGTAAGTTTAAGTTAGGGCTAGCACTTGCTGTAGGGCCTCCATGGCTTTTAACTATAAGAGGAGGCAAACTGTGCGCCATACCCTGATAGTGTTTGTTTTTGGGAGGATAAAAATAGGCATACGCTTGTCGGCCATCAGTTGTATCAAACTGGATATGTTCTGGTGCACTCAAATAGTCTGAATGTACTTGTAAATCTAAGCTACTTTGTAAGGTGGTATGCTTGTAGTCAGGGGTTAATTTTATGATTCTGGTTGGTAGAGTGGAGGAGCCTGCGAGCATAACCAAGTTGTTATCATTACATCTAATTTGACTAAAGGAGGTGAACGGTAAATTTATTTCGGATAGTTTATCTGCATCATATTCAAAAAGTTTTCCCATTCCCTGCTCTGAAAATGTACAGATAATTTTGTCATTATAGAATCCCCAGGTTGACATATTAAAGACCCATTGAGGTAGGCCAATTTCACTATTCACTTTAAAAACAGGGGTAATGATCGTGTCACTAACAGCATAAAGATTCCACCAATTTGATTTATCTGAGATAACAAATAATTGATTATCCTTGCGCCATTGTGGTTGAAAAAAAGATTGCTCTATTACTTTAGGCTCTATTTGTTGGGGGGAGCTTATACCATTATCAGATAGTTTAGCTGTCCATAGTTCATTATTATCCCAGGGCATATTGGGTTGGTTCCAACAGATCCAGGCAATATTTTTATAATCAGAGCTAATTGCAATACTTGCATAAAAGTCTTTACCATCAGTGATTTTGGAGATTTTTCCTGATTCAGTATCAATTTGAGCAATATAATTCTCAGGTATTTTATTTTCAGTATGTGATTCTGCAACCGCAATAATACCAAAGGGGGTAACATGCATATCTGCAAATCGTGTACCGGCTTGGGTGATGGCTCTTGGTTTTTGATCAGGTTTTAGCTCGTAAATTTTTTGATCTGTATAATTTACAAAGTAGATAATATCGTCTTTAACGGTAAAGGCAGAGCCACCATACTCATGAACTCTGCTTCTTGCATTATAATCGTCAGGTAAAATGTCTGTGGTTTTATGATTAGACTGTTTGACAATAACATATCTTCCCCCTTCAGAAGGGCGCATTTCGGACCAGTAGATATTATTATTATCAAGAACAATATCCTGGAATGCGATATTGTTTTTCGCAACCATCTCCGCGCCAATTGGAGAATCCCAAGTTCCAAACTCTGCGGTGATTATTTCTGACATCCTAACTTTCCTATATAACCAATTGTATTTTCAATTGGAAGTATGCTGAAAAAAGCGGACTGAATCAAACTTAGCTCCCATTTAAAAATGATATATTGCCTTAAGATATTATTGACTTGTTGTATTATCCGGGTAAGATTTCTACCTAAAAGGAAATGGGTGGATAAAAGTATGATAGAGTTAACAAACCAAGATGTTGGCCAGGTTACTGGTGGTAGCGTTTCAGGTGTCTTGGTATATGGGACAATTGGTTTTTGGGTTGGTGGTATTTCTGGTTTTTGTATTGGTGTTCTTCCTACCATTCCAGGGGCTCTTATTGGTATGACTATTGGAGCTTATTTGGGTACAGACAAGGAGCAGAAAGTTATTATTATTCGAGAGGGTGCTGAAATTTCAGCTAATTATGAATAAGCATAGAAGTGATGAAGTGGTTTTTGAAGAATATAATATCGTTTACATGGCATGTGATCTAAAGAAGGAAATTTTAAATGGATGAAATAGCTGAAAGTAAAAAGTGTCCAATGTTTTCATTTCAGTCAACAAATGAAGACTTAAGAAAACTGAGTGATTTGAAAGGCCAAAAAGTGGTGTTATATTTTTACCCCCGAGATAATACGCCAGGCTGCACGAGTGAAGCATTAGATTTTAAATCAAAATTAAGAAGCTTTAAAAACCAAAATGCTGTTATTTTGGGTGTATCTAGAGATAGTTTAAAAAGCCACTTTAAATTTATTGAAAAATATAAATTACCATTTGACTTGATTTCAGATGAAGATGAGAATATTTGTAATCTTTTTGATGTTATCAAAGAAAAAAATATGTATGGCAAAAAAATAATGGGTATTGAACGCTCAACTTTTATTATTGATGAAAAGGGCGTGATCATTAAAATTTGGCGCAAAATTAAAGTGGTGGATCATGTACAAGAAGTTTTGGCGGTGTTAAAAAGCATATGAATTCGCTTATAATCACACGAGTCAAAGGTAAGGAAGCGCATGAACATTTGCATAATTTGGCTGCTCTTAGGATAGAAATATTTAAAGAATATCCCTATCTTTACCAGGGAGACTTAGATTATGAGCTTACATACCTCAAAACATACTTAAATTCGTTAGAGACCAATATAGTCTTAGTGAAAGACGAAGATAAAATAATCGGCTATTCAACAGCAATACCACTTATATTTGAGTCAGCAGCTTGTCAGAAGCCTTTTATTGAAAATAACTTTGCGCTGGAAAAATATTTTTATCTTGGGGAGTCGATTTTATTACCTGAGTACAGGAATCGTGGTGTATACAGAAAATTTTTTGAAGAAAGAGAAATGGCAGCAAAAGAATACGGTTGTTCTATTACAACGTTTTGCGCTATTCATCGAGAAAAAAATGATGTAAGAAGGCCAAAGGAATACTCGTCATTAAATCCTGTCTGGCAATATTTTGGCTATAAAAAAAATAAGCTATGGACAGAGTTTTCATGGGTGGAAATTGGACAGAAGGACGAAACGATTAATCGTATGTTGTTTTGGGAAAAGAAAATATAGATAGTTTCTTACCTGACGTATAATGTTTCCGGTGTCTTTGAAGTTGGTGTATACTGCTTTTTTAAGATTATACGATGATTGGGACTAAAATATAGTGGATGTAATGGACATCAATTTAAGACTCAGAAGAATGCGTAGGACACCTGCGCTAAGAAATATGGTATCTGAGACTATCTTGACTAAAAGTGATTTGATTTTGCCTTTATTTATAAAGCATGGCTCAAATATAAAGGTGCCAATTCAGTCTATGATAGGTCATTATCAGTTGAGCGTTGATAATTTAAGCGAAGAGATTCATCTTTTGATGGATTTAGGTATTGAGTCGGTGCTTTTGTTTGGGATTCCGTTTAGTAAGGACGGTATGGCAAAAGATTCCTATTCTGATAATGGTATAATTCAACAGGCCATTCATACCATTAAAAATATTGCGCCTCATATGACGGTTGTTACGGATGTTTGCTGTTGTGAGTATACAGATCATGGGCATTGCGGGGTTCTCTCAGATAATACTGGCCACCTTGATGTTGATAACGATCGGACTTTAGCATTATTTGCCAAACAAGCAATAAGTCATGCTCAAGCTGGGGCCGATATTATTGCGCCCAGCGGGATGATGGATGGCCAGGTCGGCATCATTCGTTCAGCGCTAGATCATGCCGATTTTTCTCACATCCCTATTATGAGTTACTCAGCAAAGTATGCTTCTGCTTTATATGGTCCTTTTAGGCAAGCTGCAGAGGGCGTCCCGCAATTTGGTGACAGAAAAAGTTATCAAATGAACCCCGCAAATGGTAACGAAGCGTTAAGAGAGGTCGCGCTTGATCTCCAAGAAGGGGCGGATATTGTTATGGTGAAACCAGCACATGCTTATCTAGATGTTATTCATCGAATAAAAACCAAATATCCAGAAGTACCTTTAGCGGCATACCATGTGAGTGGTGAATTTGCCATGATTAAAGCCGCCGCACAAGCAGGTTGGATTGATGGAGAGCAAGCCGCAATAGAAATTTTGACTGGCATTAAACGCGCTGGAGCAGATATTATTATTAACTACTTCTCTAAAGAAATAGCAAAATTACTATAAGATATCATTATGATAGAGCCTACATTTTCTATTCGTTCAGCAGAGCTAGATGACATGAATGTTTTATTGCGATTTATTCGTGATTTAGCAGAGCTTCAAGGGATATTAGATAGACTTATTGCAGATGAAAAATATTTATCCACTTTATTATTTGAATCGAATAGTGCAAGCGAGGCGATTGTCCTGGAATATCAAAACGAAGTCGTTGGTTTTGCTATTTTTAGCACAATGAACATTAATAGACTGTATCAAGATACGCCTGCCTTATATATAGATGAGCTATACATAGCGCCTGACTTTAGATCTAAAGGCTTTGGTAAAGCTTTTTTTATGTATATTGCTAATATCGCAAAACAACGAAAGTTAAATAGAGTCGAGTGGTGGGTTGTTGAAGGGAATGACAAAGCTGCTGACTTCTATAGGCGCTTGGGCGCTGTCGCCTTTCCAGAATACAATGTATGGCGCTTAAAGCAAGAACAGTTTGCTCATGTCAACTGAAAAATTGTTGCATGACTACTGTACGACTCATAATATAACGCTTAGTTTGGCTGAGTCCTGCACGGGTGGAAATATTTCATCTAAGTTAACCAAGATCTCGGGAGCCTCTGATTATTTTGTAGGCTCTATTGTATGCTACACGATTCTAGTAAAAAACAAGGCGCTTCAAATACCTGTACCTTATATTGAAAAATATGGTGTTGTTAGCCCAGAGGTGGCTAGAGCCATGGCCAATGGAGCATTGCAATATTTTGAGACAGATATTGCGCTAGGCATTACAGGTTATGCCGGTCCTAATGGGGGAACACTTGATTTTCCTGTGGGCAGCATCTGTGTGGGGGTAGCATCAAAATTAAATATAAACCAAACATATACGACACACTTCGCAGGTTCAAGGCGAGACATTATTGAGCAAGCCAGTGAATATGCATTAAAAACAATATTACAAAGTATTGTTAAATAACTCGATTTTAACTTAACAATTACTGGCTTTTTATGTCTAAAATTGAACTCTCTTTTATATGTATACTGACGCTTATTTGGGGCTCTTGGTTTTATCGAAAATATGTTAAAACTTTTTTTGGTACAAAAAAAAGACTAAGCTGGCTCGCACAACAACAGCAAAACAAAAAAATTCGTTCCGTACTCGTTATATTAGAAAAATTATATCAAAACACCAACTCCCATCGCACAGCTAAATTAGCAAAAATACGTAGAGGCATTACAGAGGATTCATTTCTGTATGGGGAGGTAGATTTTCTCACATTGATTGCTTTGCTCACATACTGCCAACCAACGGAGCACGATGTTTTTTATGATTTAGGCTCGGGCGCAGGGAAAGCCGTATTTTCTGCAGCTTTATGTTTTCCTATCCGTAAATCTATCGGCATAGAGTTAATGCCGGAGCTTGTTAGTTTAGCAAAAAATATTTTAGCCGAATATCAAAAAACTGGGCATGCTAAGAATAATAAGTGTGAGATTCAATTTGAACAGGCAGATATCTTGCAACGTCCTTTCAGCGATGCAACAATTATTTTTATTAATGCAACCGCCTTTAAAGGGCAGCTTTGGAAAAATATTGAAGACAGATTATACGCCTTGCCCATAGGGGCTAGAGTAATATTGACCACCCACCAACTTTCTAGCTCATATTTCAAATTAATCTATAGTGGTACAGAGGTTATGAGCTGGGGCATGAATTCCGCTTTTGTCTTTGAAAAAATTAAATGATTTCTTTTAATACGCTTGTTGCAAAGCAGCCTGGTGATAACGCAAAAGACAAGCAACAATCATTGTTCTCATTAAACTCATAAACTAGATTATGAGGGATCATTCGTAATGAACGTCGGGCAGGATCGAGCCTTCTATTAGCAAGCAGTTTCACATACTCAGGATGCAGTTCAAAACACATATCTTCGATTTTAGCGACTTCTTTGTTTACAATATCATTTTGATCCCCCCAAAGGCCCCCTGTTGGATGACATGCCCCTCGTATGCATTTTTCCCGTAATACGTCCGGCTCCTCTTTGGCATTCTCAAATAAAAAGTATCCTTTTTGGCCATCCATTTGTAATGCCTCTCCTGGCAAAATAGTTGTCCAAGTTTTATTTTTTACCCTTTCAGACAAAATTTGATTAAACATATATGATCGTAATGCCGACACAGTTAATTCTGCTTGTTTTCTTTGTGATTTTTTTCTATTGGCTAAAATGGCGGCCGCATCTTTTATATTCTGCCCATCAAAACCAAAGCGTTGTGGCCCAAAATAATTTGGTACACCATATTTTTTAATTATGTCTAAACGTTTTATTAATGCATGTTTGTCTATCGTATTATTTCGCAGCCAGATAGTAAAAATATTGGCACTATGTGTGCCCATATGCAATTTCTTTTGATGCCAATGATGTTCAAGGATATTAATATCCTCAAGAGAAAAATCTTGTATTTGATTTATGGCATCTTTCCGACCCGGCATTTGTATGCTAAACCATTGGCGAGTAGTTGCGTGTCTGTCTTTTAAGCCACTATAGCTAACAGAACGTCGTTGCACATCAAAATGATGAGCTAACTTTCCAGCTAACCAATCTGTATTTGTGTTAGACTTTTCTATATGCAACCATAAGTGTTCGCCTTCACCCGTAAATTCAATTGAGAGCATTTCATCTACTTTAAAGTCGGCTGAATTTTTTTTAAATTCTGCGTGTCCCGCTAGAGTAGGGTAGGCACATTGTGTTTTCAAACTTAGTTCTGACAAGAATACCTCAGTTAAAATTTACGAGACTTCATTAATAGTAAGTATTCGGGCATTCTACCATAAGATTTAAAAAAAATTATATGTAGTCAGGTGCATTACACTTGTATTTTGACCTATTACTAAACTATAGGCAAAATATTCTCAATAATCTCAAAAGTGTAAATGGAGCTTTCAATGAACCCAGCCATCAAGTTAACGACTCTTTCAGCCCTGCTTACATTTTCTCTTTCTTCCCAGGCATTATTGATAACTTCTGGGGATGTATCGACTGAAAATCTTGGTGAGTTTGAAGCTAATATTTCATGGAGCGGAGATGACTTAAGTGTTTCTCTATCAAACACATCACCTTTGGCCAACGGTGGCTATATTACTGGTTTTTTAATAAACCTTCCTACTGGCACTTCATTCAATGTTGGTTGGAGTGATACTGGGCTTCAATTCCTACCATCTTCAGATTCTAATTATAGCGGCGCACCATATGGTAGTTTTGACTATGGGTATGCATTAGGCGGTAATTTTTTAGGGGGTGGAAAACCATCTAATGGTATAGCTGTAGGTGAAACAGGCAATTTCTTATTTAGCGACTGGGATGGCGTTGGCAACTTAACCGAAAATGATTTCATTGCATCTTTTGATCATGATGAGCCCAATGCATCTAATTTTTTGGTGCGCTTTAGAGGCTTTGAGGATGGGGGTAGTGACAAGGTAATGGGTATTTACGGCGATCCAGAAATTGATACTCCACCAGGTGATATTCCAGGCTTGCCGACACCACCATCTTCAGCTGAAATTCCAGAGCCCAGTAGCTTGGTTTTGTTTTTATTGGGAATATTATTTGTTGCTGGAATAAAAAAAGGAAAGTTTTTAAGAAGATTTACACAGTAGCAGATGGGAAGTTAAAGCTCTGGTAGCTGTTTCAGCTACCAGAATTCGGAAAGATCGAGTCTATTGGGCTTACCAACGACCGCGATCACCGCCGCCACTAGTGCGTTGCTTTTCTTGAGCTATGCTAACTTTAATGGCGCGGCCATCAAGTTGAACACCGTTCATTTCAGCTACAGCGCTTTCAGCAGCTTGTGGGCCATCAAAAGTGATGAATCCAAAACCTTTAGAGCGACCAGTTGCTCTGTCTTTAATGATGACGATCTCGTCGATTCCGCCAAAACGGCTAAATTCGCCACGTAGAGAATCTTCTGTGGAGTTATAGGATAAGTTACCTACATAGATTTTTTTCATGTTTGCATCCAAAAATGTGTCTAATGAACAATTACTTATGAGAAATGACGAGAAGTAAGATACTTGCGAGCGTTCACAGAAGAATTGTTAAGTTTATATATGTTACGAGATTAATACCAAGTAACAACAAAAGCATTTTAGCACATGGTACTTCTATGTCTATAGCAAACTTATTTTAGTTTATACCAATCCTACTATAATCGATAAACGCGACAAAATAAGCGACTTATAAACCCTCTTGCCACTATACATTGTTAAGAATTTATAGTTATTGCATATAGGTTTATATACACATATTATAAGATCTTCTTAGGGCTAGATTAATTTAACGATAAACGCCATGATAGAGTTTGATGTTTATAATATAAAAGTAAAGGAATACTATTATGTTAAAGGAAGATAAAGATGAAAGTTCTGCAGGCCAAGTAGTCCAACCCCCACAGGATCAGCTTCCCTCTCAAGCTGTGCTCCCATCTTATGGAGAGATGAGGCGACGTTCTCGTAGTGGCTCTCTACTACAAAATGAAGCAGAAATATCTGCTGATACTAAAACTGATGCCAAGGGCTTATTAATCAAGCGTACAAAAAAAGTTTGATTTTTAACCTGTGAGTTTTAAGCATTATTTTTTCTGCTAAATAACTTAGAAAGGTTGCTCGTAGCTCCGTGTGAAATGTCACAGGATTTATCCGTGGGTACAAGATCAGTAAATTGGGTCAGGATTGTTTTGCTGGGAGTGCCTCCCAGTTCAATATGAAAATTCCGCCAACCTTCGGAATAAGTATTCAGAATTTCAGTTTCAATTTTTTGAGCCGCCATTTTTAGCTGAGAATACAAACTTTTGCTTTCTGAGCAATTAAGTAAGTGGTTAATTGTGCTTTTAGCCCATGAGTTTGTTGGTTGTTCTATGGGCCACAGTTGATAGCGTTCACATAATTTAACATAAGTTATAAATCCTCCAAGCATTCCCGCTAAACCACAGCCTAGAAACACAAATGGACCAATGCCTAGTAAAGAAAGAACCAAAGCTGGTAGCCAACCGGCAAAAATGCCTAAAACGATACCTGCCGTACAAAAAGTTAAAGCCGATGAAATGCTCAAAAGGCGGTTAAGTTTCATGTTATAAAGCCTATATTTATAATGTCAATTGCTTATATTTTTGCTCACAATATTTATTATTTATCACTGTCATCCGGGTTATTTTTTTTATTTTCATCGGTCTGATCTTTTTGTCTATGTCCACCTTTATAAGGGTATTGACCAGGGCGATTGACTAAGCGGGGACCACGGCTGACATTTTCACCAAAACCATGCTTTGATCCGCTGTGGGGCGGTCCGTCTGTTTTATTACTTTGCTGAATGGTTGTTTGCGTTGTCAGATTATCCCAGAGAAAATCTTGGCTTGGCTGCTGTTTAAGCATCTCTTCTAGATGACTAACTTGTATAATAAGAACATCACAATGTGCATGGGACAAAACATGGTGGGCTGTTGAACCTAATAAATGCGTATAGCCCCCGACACCGTGACTGCCTATCAAAATTAGATCATAATTTTGTTCTTGCGCAAGTGCTAATATTTGATCTTGAGGAGAGCCAACCAGGACAATCTCTTCTGGGGACGATTGCCCCGTTAATCTTTGACAAAGTGCGTGCAAGCTCTTCTTTGCAAGTTGACAGTTTTTGTCGATAATTTTTTGGCGTTTATTAAAATCTGTTGTATAAGTCATTGGGGGTTCAATAACATGTAAGCAATCTAATTCTGCTTTAAATATCTTTGCAATTTTGCAGCATTGCTTAGCAATGTATAAACTTTGCGGTCCCAAATCTAAAGTGACTAAAAAATGCTGATAGGCCATTATGTTTCTCTGCAGAACTCATCCCTTAAGTATCAAGTATTCAGCTTAACAGTTTTGACATAAAAGTCTGAATTTTTATCAAACCCGAAAATTAATTATAAAAATAATGCATCTACACCTGCAAATTTTATCGGTTATTCAAGCGAATATATTAAGTAAGCTATACTAACTAATAAAAAGAGTATCTTTAAAATTATGTTTCATTTGCTGTTGGTTATCTACGTAAATTTACAGTTTTTAGGGGAATAAATGTATAAGCAGATTCTATTTGGCTCGGACTTAACTTCTGATAGCTTGCAGATTGGAGAAAAAACCGTCACATTGGCCAAGTTATTCAATGCGACATTAAGTATTGTTCATGTGGTCGAACCTCCTATGGCTTATCAAAAAGAATCGCCAAAGTTGACCCAAGCGCTTGCTGAGTTGAAAACCGATGCCGCTAAAGGATTAGAAGAGTTTTCCAATAAATTATCAATCCCTAAACAAAATCAATTTATTAATATTGGAATACCCAAAATACAAATTATTAAAAAAGCTATGGATTTAAATGCCGATCTGCTCGTGTTGGCTAGTTATGGGACAGGTGGGAGTCAGCATTCTATGGGGTCGACAGCACATGGTATCATTAAAACTGCTCCTTGCGATGTTTTGTTGGTTAACACTTCTAGCTTAACACCAGTAAAAATTAAAGATGATAGGATTTTTTAGGCATGAAATTTCGATAATAATTAAGAAGTTGAATTGCGTCTTTGTTGTTCTGTTTAATCCCAGTATATCGATTTTTATATTATTTATGGTTTGTATCTTTTGGTTGAGTGGCATAGATGTACGCAGGCTTAGTAAATAAAGTAATTTTTTTGTGGTGTTATTCCAGTTAAAATCAATTTGCCAAATGAAAATGCAAACATTTTGCCATAACGACTACTCAATGATAAAAAGATAATGAAATCAATTTTACACAGTAAATTCTGGTATTATGATAAACTGATTTTATCTTAGTGTGCCTGGAGTGCATCATATGAAAAAAATAGCAATCTTTGTAGATGTACAAAATATTTACTATACCGTAAAACAAAATTTTAATTGTCACTTCGACTACTTAAAATTTTGGCAACAAATAGCAAGTAGGGGACAAATTGTTCAAGCTTATGCCTATGCTATTGATCGTCAAGATAAAAAACAAATGCAGTTTCAACAGGCATTAACTGACATTGGTTTTGAAATAAAGTTGAAACCTTATATACAGAGACGCGATGGTTCTGCAAAAGGGGATTGGGATGTTGGCATTACGATCGATATCTTGGATGTAGCACCTTCAGTTGATATTGTTATATTAGCTTCTGGAGATGGCGATTTTGACCTGTTACTCAATAAAATAAAACTTGCTCATAACGTATGTGCCGAAGTCTATGGTGTACCAGGTTTAACCGCAGAGTCACTCATTCGAGCATCGACATTTTATCATCCAATAGACAAACAATTACTCATCACACTGAAATGACAAGCAACTAACATGAGAGGCAAACACAAAAGTCTTGATAAAGATCTAAAAAAAAGCATTCGTTGGTTAGAATCTGTAGCAGGCGTGCAAAAAATTGTTATAGGTCTTTCTGAAGCATGCCGACATAAATACGCACCTGGGCATTTGCGTTTTAAAATGGATGTTGATGCTGGGATAACCCTTAACGGTTATTCTGGAAATGGGGTTGTAAATTTATTTGTAAGAATTAATCCTACATCAGAAAGAGAGCAAGTTAAATTAAAAATTAAAGCATATTTTCGCTAATAGCCCGTGTTTTGACGTATGCCATTCACCTTAGAATGATCAAGGTAAATACCGAATATCTTTTACTGTTATTATTTACTTGCAATTATCTTGATTTTTATTAACAATCGATACTTTAGGAATTAAAATAGTAGATTAGAGTATGTCTGGTGTTATTGAACAATTTAAAAAATATATTGCAGAGCTAGGTGAGTTTCTTGCGCCTGATAGTTCCCAGGAAAAAAATCCAAAGTTTTTATTAATAGAGCAGAAACGCTTAAATACGTTAGTTGATACTTTAAAGGTAGCTATAATTGGAAAAAACCAGGGTGAATATGTTGAAGCGTCAAAAATTGACGATGTAAAAATAAAAGCAAAACACTTTATAAACGAGAACATCTGTTCTGTTACTGAAAGTATATTTTCTTACTGCGCTGATGTTTTGACTTATAGACATAAAATGTTAACCTCCGTGTTAAATGCACCCCAATACTGCAAGACGGTTCCTGGGTTTGCCATGAAGGTGGGCCCACATTTTTGCGAAGATGAACTTAAAATAATGGAAGTATGTTTTCAGACATCTATTCCGGATTTGGCGGAGTATTTTTCAAAGAGCACTTACCAAGAGATTATATTAAAATTAAAAGAGTCAGGTATATTCTTAGAGCCAGATATTAATAGAAAGCTAAGAGCTGTGCAAAAAAAACAAGAATTACTCTTTTTAGATATTACCTGTGCTGCAAAGCCTCCAGCAAAAAAACGTTTACCAGCAGGTGATTTTAGTGACCTACTTACACCAGAGTTACTAGAATATTATAGTGAACGCCATCGTAAATATGGTTTTGCACCGACACCGCCTCATTCGGCTCATGGACCATCGAGTCAAAAGATAGCCGTTGCACCCCGAAAAGCCCAGTCTGCGCGTGCCGCAAGTCGTTATGCTGATGGCGATAACGCCAAAGAAAGCTCAGAGAGAGAAAAGCCCTTTGTTCCATTATTACATCTATCAAAAATGCGGCAAACATCAAGTAGTGATGCAGAATCTGCTGATGTCGAAGTGCTTAGCGGGCAGCTTGAGCAGTGCTCTTTAAAATCAAAGCAACCAACTAAAGACAAAAGACATAGACGTAAACAAAAAACAAATCATGCACATTAATATCAAGTCCAATAAAAATGGCGAATACAATAAAATGACCTACATTGGTTTTCCACAGAAACAGCAGGTACAGTTTACATCTGTTTTTATCAGTCAATTTAACAAATATACTATAAAGCTTATGATTATAACATGTTAAGAATATCGAAAAAAATTAGTATCCCCAATACAGAAATTGAACTAAACCCCATACGTGCCCAGGGCGCTGGTGGACAAAATGTCAATAAAGTATCTACAGCGATTCATCTTCGGTTTGATATTATCCATTCTTCGTTGCCCCAAGATTATAAAACGAGATTATTAAATTTTAAAGACTATCGTATTTCGCAAGAAGGGGTCATTATTATTAAGGCACAAAAATATCGCAGCCAGTCCAGGAATAAAGAGGATGCTTTAGTTCGATTAAGAGAGTTTATTAAACAAGCCGCCTATAAACCAAAATCTCGAAAGCCGACCAAGATCAGCAAAGCAGTCAAAACCAGAAGACTTGACACCAAAAATATGACCAGTAAGAAAAAAGCTTTGCGTCGAAAGCACGCTTTTAAAGAGGATTAATTTTATGATAGATCCGCACTTTGGTTTTTCCCCAACTAGCAGTATGCATCCCGGTATATATAAGTATAAATTGACTATCGTGTATTCTTCTGACCACTGATATAACATAACTACCAGGTTGTAACCGTGAAAACTTTGTTCGTAGCTGCTCCCAGGTTGCTTCCTTAAAAACCGCGGCATTGACGTATACAATATGGGCCTCCTCGAGATTTTCGACTAAGAAATCACCCTCCATAATTGTTAATGTGGATTGATTTTTTTTTATCTTTGCCATTGATAATAATCTAGCAGATTTTGCAGCTTGAACTAAGTCTGAAACTTTCTCAATTCCTGTTGCTTGTATACTCTTAAAGAATAAAGCGGCAGACAATAATAGTCTGGCATCGCCACAACCTAAATCATAAATTTTACAACAACCCTTTTTATGTAACAAATTCAGCAAGTACAAAAAAGATATATTGGATAACGTCCCATAAATTAAATCTGGATTGTCAGGCTCTTGTTTTACACGATATTGCTTAGAAATAGAGTACGTCGGTATTGTTTTATATAATCTATCTATAGATCTTAAAACAAACATCAATTTAAAAATTTTTAAAACGAAAAATTCAATAAAAAATTTAGCGCCATGTAGAAAAGGTATGCCCATATAAAAATGCCTTTAAAAAATTTAATCTTGAACCACTATAAAATCTGAACCGTACTATCAAACTAAAACCAGCATTTAAGTGACTTGGATTACATAAGTCTAGTGTATCTATTTGGCTCTTAACTTAAAATGTCAGGTAGTTTATTTTTGTCTTTTTTACTTTGTCAAATTCTCTATAGTAATTACAAGATAAGAAGTTTATCATCAAAAAAACTAAAACGTACGTGATAGCACACTATTAAGTTAATTTTATAAGTTGATAGTACATTGTTTATGGTACGTCAAAATTAACCTTGGTAGCATTATGAAGCATGTATTATATTTTATTCTATTTATAAGCATTAGCTTATTTCAAGCTGCCATGGCAGCAGAACAAACAAGACCTCGCATTGGCTTGGTTTTGAGTGGTGGTGGTGCCAAAGGTGGCGCTCATGTCGGCGTCCTAAAAGTAATCGACCAGCTAAATATTCCCATCGATCTTGTTGTTGGAACGAGTATGGGCGCAGTAGTAGGAGGCTTATATGCCTCAGGATATTCTGCAATCGAAATTGAAAATATTTTAACAACGATGAACTGGGATAATATCTTACTCGATAAAATCAATAGAGATGACCTATATTACCGGAGAAAAAGAGATGATGATTTATTCTTAATCCGAGAGGTCATAGGCTATAGAGACGGCAATGTACGCTTACCCAGAGGCGCAATCCAGAGTCAAGATTTATATCGAAACTACAAAAAACTGACAATTGGCAAAGAGCCTATTAGAGATTTTACCAAGCTACCCATTTCATTCGCTGCTGTATCAACTGATTTAGTAACGGGGCATAGAGTCATTTTAACCCAGGGCGATCTCGCTGAAGCCATGGTAGCCAGTATGTCAGTGCCAGGAATATTTCCACCTGTAGAGCGCAACGGCCAGTTACTAGTCGATGGTGGTATTGTTAATAATTTACCGGTCGAGGTTGCGCGAGAGATGGGGGCCGATATTATCATTGCGGTAGATGTTGGCTCACCTATGTATACAATAAAACAAATTAATAACCTAGCAGAAGTTTTAGGGCAATTAAGCAACATTTATGTTTTAGATAATATGAAGGTAAGCCGGGAACTTATTACTGACAAAGATATTCTTCTCCACCCAGATATTTCTCATATATCAACTTCAGATTATGGTAAAGTTATTGAAGCGATTAAACCAGGAGAGGTTGTCGCGCTAAATCAAGTAGATAGACTCAAGCGGTTATCATACGGGCAAACCGAGAAAGAAGCACCATCAGGCAAAGTCTATATTAAACGAAGCAGGGTATATAACCAATCGCCACTCTGCACAGATACGATTTATCATTACCTACCTAAAGAGCCAGGATTTTACTCTACCCACGAAATTAATCAATATATAGAAAAGCTATATGGCCTGTCCATGTTCGAAAGAATTTCTTATGGTATTGATGATGGTGAGCTATATGTTACGCCACATGAGAAAAGATGGGGGCCGACCTATTTTCAGAGTGCCTTATTATTGTCCTCAGATTTTGATGGTGGCAGTAGCTTTACTTTTGGTTTGGGCGCGACACGAACTTTAATCAATTCATTGGCTGGCGAGTATAGAGTATTTGGTTCTACCGGTAGAAATACAAGCCTAAGGCTAGATTACTTTCAGCCTATCACTACAGACTTGACATGGTTTATTGAACCTAATCTTCAGTATGAAAGAAGAAAGCTTCAATTAACATCTGCACCATTAAATATCAATTTTGCATTATATCAATATAACAAACTGGAAGGCAGTATAGCGCTTGGCCGTCATTTTGGACAGTGGGGTAGAGTCAGCGTGGGCTATAGCCGAGCATTTGGCGAAGCAGAGTTAGAAATTGGTATTCCTGTTGTGCAAAGCTCCACTTTTAATGATGGTTTTGGATTTGCATTGCTTGAATGGGATACATTTGATAATAGTTACTTTCCTAACAACGGGTCGAGAGCAAAGTTCAGTTACAATGTTGATAGAAAAAAGCTGGGTAGCGACCAAAATTTTCAGCAAGTGAAGTCAAAAGCGGCAATAGCTAAAACACTTGGAAAACATTCTCTTCTAGTATTGGGAGAATATAATGCAACAGTGAAAGGTATTCCCACAGCGAATCAGCTTTCACAATTAGGTGGTTTGTTCAGGTTGTCAGGATATTCAACAGATCAGTTAATCGGTGTAGATTCTGCTCTCTTCAATGCAATTTATTTTTATAGAATCAAAGAAGTTGAGCTGCTTCCCAATTTCCCTTTCCCGTTATATCTTGGCTTTTCCGCAGAATCAGGTAATACCTGGCTAAACCACAGCTCATTATTTAAACACTCTTTTATTGGTGCTGGAAGCGTATTTTTAGGCTTCGACACTATCATTGGACCAATTTATTTGGGGTACGGTATTGCTGAACGAGGCAAGAAAGCAGCGCACCTAGCGCTCGGAAAATTATTTTAAAGTCCGCCAAACTGCTTCTTCTACAATATTTACGGCACAAAATTCTGGCAGTAAACTTGTATTATTAGGTGAATTAAATTTTGCATCATTAATGCCGATAATGTTTTTATATTAAAACCAGAGCTATGCTATTAGACATTTTATTTAGCCAGGATATGTTACCAAGGTTACGCTCAGTCTTAAAAACAGTGCTAGGATTTAGCTCAACAAGAAACAGGGACTTCATTACATATTTTTTATAAATATGCAACACGCTTTTATATACAGTGGTGAGAAACCAATACATATTTGTTATTATATTGATCGTATAGCATTAATATTTTAAAACCCATCTTTGCTTATCAATGTAACTATTTAAATTATTTAAATTATTTAAATTATTTAAATTATTTCATTTATACTTTATATGAAAGATAGCTCTATTTTTTAAAAGTTAAGGATTTTAACAATGAAAAATTCAGTTTTAATGACAAAAGCAACTTATGAAGATATGCATAATGTTGCACAAATTATTCGCTCCTCAGCAAAATGGTATGAAAAGTTTGTCGAGCCCCAAGACTTAGGTGAACACTATGTTGATGATGTATGGAAAAAGAAAAACTACAAAAAAAGAGAGTTTTATTTATGCCATCATGAATCAGGTGAGAAAATAGGCACCTTATCATTAGAACACTTTAAAAATTTTTCTTATCTTGGTTATGTTTATCTAGATTTAGATTACGTTGGGCATGGATATGGTCAATATATTTTAAAATACGCTAAAGAGCTAACTAAGTCGAATGGCAAAAGCAGAATGATTTTAATGGCACACCCAGAAGCAAAATGGGCGATTAAAGCATACAAAAAATTTGGATTTAAAAAGATATATGAAAAAAAAGAAGAAGTGTGTAGTTTTGAAAATAATGTGTTAGCTTCATACTACGAAGAAGGCTTTCATTTATATGAGTTCAAATTAACATAATATATCAATAAAAAAGACTACTCGAAAATATTAGTTTAATCATTTTTTAAGGAGAGGCAGTGAACTTAAATAAAGGAATAGATGATTATAAAGAACGAAGAAAAAAACGTACGATTGCTTTAATTGGTTATAGTTTGCCTGCTATAGAAGCAGCAAGCGAATTAAATTACAACTATATATGTGTTGTTCCTGAAGATTATGTATCATTGTTAGAAGCAGACGGTGTCAAAGCGCTTGCTTGGAATTTTGAAAAAATATCACAAGACTCTGAAAAGCTTTATAAACGACTCGCTGAACTTAATGTTGATTTTGCCATTGGCTTATTTGAAGAAACTGTCGAGTGGGCGGGTATGATTAACGCATTTTTGTTTAAGGATAGCCGATTATTTAACCATTCATTATTGTTTAGAGATAAAGCAATGATGAAACGAAAGGCACAAATGAGTGGTATTAGGGTTGGTGTATTTGAAGAGGTTGACACAAAAGAGTCCGCTAAGAAATTTTTTGATAAGATTAATGAAGCATTAAGTCATTTAGAAGAGGATATAAAAGATCCCGTTCACCTTAAGCCTTTGAATAGTGCGGGTAGCATTGGACATTATATAATTCACTCAAGAGAAGATATAGATGAACTAGAAGACAACAATTTTCCTTGTTTGGCCGAAAGCCATTTAGATGGTCAAGAGTTTTCTGTTGAGGCATTTATTCATAATGGCAAAATAATGTTTTTGAATATTAATGAATATATCAGACTAGGATATTCACAAATATTGCCACCCAGTCCAAAGTTAGAGGCCTATAGGCCAATAATTCAAAAAGCTGTTGAGAAATTGGTCAAAGCCTTTAATGTACAGCATGGTATCATTCATCCAGAATACTTTATTGATCAGGATGGAGATCTCAATTTTGGTGAAGTAGCTAAAAGAGTCCCTGGCGGACATATATTTGAATTAATAGAGCAAGCTTATGGCTTTAATGCATATCAGGGAATGTTGTTGTGCTCTGATCCCGATACATCTGAGTCTGAGTTGAAGTTATTTTTTCCAGATGAAATTAATGGTAAAAAAGGGCATGCTGCAAATTTACTTATTTATCCTCATAAGAGCTATGTGACAAATCTTCAATTCCCTGAGTCCTTGAACAAGAATAAGTATTTTGTAAAACATGATATGTTTGAACCAATCACACCAAAAGTTGCTGAGCGCATAGGGTTTGGCAATCATTATGGAAAAATTGTATTTTTTGGTGATGAGCCTGAACAAATAATAGAATTACTAAACGAGTATGAGAGCTATGATTTCTATACTTAGAAAAGTTGGAAAATTAACCAATATGTCAAAAAAGAAACTAGGAGATAATGATTTAGCACTTAGCGAAATTATAAATCCAGAAATGCCTGATGAATCTGATCAATCAAGATTACGCTTTAAAACAGCTTGGGATAATTTAAAGAATGCGACTTTAGCAGTAAAAAGCATGTATCAGCCTGATTTATTTCAAACCTCAGCTGCCTTTATGGATTCAGATGATGGTATAGATTACTTGATGTCATATGCAAATGATTTCGACAGAGTCGGAGTATTTCATAATACGCCTTGGCAAAAACTTGGTAATCTGCAACCAGAATTGGTTGGCTATGGTTTGAAAGGGGAGGGTGCTAACTCTTTAATTGAATTTCTAAGTGAATTAAGAATTTTAGCAATAACACAAAAAAAATATGAAAATAATGAGTTCAGCACAGAAAATGCGCATACATTTTTAAAAAAGGTGTTATGTCTAAATTTAGATTTGCTGTATCTTGAAAATACTGAGGAATCACGATCAAGGCCCAATGTGTACCACAGGGCGAATAGGCTATTGTGTTATATCAGTGAACATGTCTACTTGGATGGACTACAAGACGAAGTGATAAAGGAAATTGAAGAAATTATAACGCAACGTCCAATATTAAATCATCGAGTCAAAAAGTTGATTCGATACGCTACAAAATTACCCTCTGGAAATCACAGAAATGAATATACTAAAAGGCTAGAAGTATATTCAGGCGCTCTATCAGAGCCAAGCCCATTAAGCAAAAAGTTTCAAGATATTATAAAATATAGAGAGGCGCTAGATTCTTTAGATGATATTTCGCTCAATGCTGAAATTGATGCCTTTAATTACACTTTTAGTACAACAGGATTTGGGAACCCTTATCACGCTGTTTTACTAAGATTTCTAGCTAGGAATATGGTTGAAAAAGTGCCGCTGGCTCTCGATTTGGATGTAATAGGAAATGCAGAATATGAAAAGTACCAAGAAAAAATCTGTACTATCATAAAAATTTGTATCTTTCCAAATAATTTAGATGGCATCTTTGGCCTGTCACGCGTTATGAGAAGGGGCCTTTTCTCGCAAAAAGATGTTTCTGCGGGTTTGATGCGAATGATAGATCTTGATATTTCGCCCGAGTCAAAAAAGCAACTGTTACGATTTGAAGCTTTTGATAGCGGTATTTCTGCAAATGCAATTTTAATTTCAGGCACGTTAGCAATACTAGGTCATCCACTTGGTGTTGGCCAAGGTCCAAATCCAACATGCCAATCTGCACGTGGATTGAGTCTGTGGGGGCAGCATGCACCCGGTTATCTCGTTTCATTAATATCAACGGCCGCTAAAGATAATGTTGTAGAATTTGATTTTGAAAGTGGCTCTATTCGGTCGGATCAATTACAAGAAGGCATTACGGGTGGGGATTTCGATACGGATAAACTAGATCCGGTTTCAAGATTATTAGTGCCTCATTTAGATAAAATTTATAATGAAATGATGCTTAAGGCTTCATTTCGGGCAGAAGACCCGCATAAATGGGTTAACCCAGCGTTTTATGGCAAATTTGTATATCGCGGTTTCTCATCCTGTATTGATATTTTGACTGCAACAATACAAGACTATAAGGGTTTTTTAAGGCATTTTTATGCCACACATCATCCAGTCTATAATGGTGGACTTTCTCTAGTTTACCCTAATCCAGTAGGATTGTTTGTAACAGACATTAACGGTAATCTACTTGGTTTTCATGCAGTTTCTTTGCAGAGAATTCAACAGGATGAAAATAAAAATTATAGAGCTTATTTTTATAACCCGAATAATGAGAGCAGGCAAAATTGGGGAGCGGGAGTGACTTGCAGTGTTTCAGGTAATGGCGAAAAAACAGGAGAAACTTCCTTACCATTTGATGAGTTTTTATCTAGACTGTATGCCTATCACTTTAATCCTTATGATGAGGGTGATGCCTATGCGGTACCTGAAAAAATTATTAACGACATTTATGATATGGCAAAAGAAAGTTGGGGAACATCTTATAAATGGCTTTAGACACGATCTATCTCGGTTTAGAGGATGTCTTATTTTCTTTTTCTAATTTTATCTGGGGCATACCGTTAGTTGCCCTTTTGGTAGGCAGCGGGATCATGTTTGCGCTGTATTCAAGATTTCGCCCCTATAAATACCTTCCACATGCATTTAACGTATTAATTGGGAAGTATGATTCACAAACTGATAAAGGGCAAATCAGCCATTTCCAAGCTTTGGCCACAGCCCTGTCAGGCACTATTGGCTTAGGTAATATTGTTGGTGTTGCTCTAGGAATCTCTGTTGGTGGCCCAGGTGTTCTTTTTTGGATGTGGGTAACTGCACTGGTAGGTATGATCACTAAATTTTATACTTGCTCCTTGTCTATTATGTACAGGGGGCGAGATAGTTTAGGAGTTATTCAAGGTGGTCCCATGTATGTTATACGTGAAGGACTATCTAGAAAATGGTTGCCACTGGCTTGGTTATTTGCTTTTGCAGGTGTGTGTGGATCATTGCCCGTTTTTCAGGTTAATCAACTTGTTCAGATATTAAAAGACGTCTTTTTAAATTCAGGATCACATGCCACGACAACGGGTGATCTATGGTTTAGTCTGAGTGTTGGTGTCATTGTTGGCATAGTTGTACTGACTATTATTTTAGGGAAGATTCAAAGAGTCGGCTTTTTTTCTGCCAAAATTATGCCTTGTATAGTATTAGTCTATTTGATTATGACTATTGGGCTTTTAGTTAAATTTTATGAGAAAGTGCCAATGGCGTTCTCATTAATTTTAAACGAAGCGTTTAGCGGTGAGGCTGTAATGGGTGGCGGGTTAATCAGCGTTATTTTAATTGGCGTTCGACGCGGGGCAATCTCAAATGAAGCAGGCATTGGGACTGAATCTATGGCACATGGTGCTGCCAGGACAAATGAGCCTATTCGAGAGGGTTTAGTCGCTATGTTTGGCCCAATCATTGATACTTTTTTAGTCTGTACTTGTACAGGGTTAGCTATTATTGTTACGGATTCATGGAAGTTAAATTTATCGGGTATATCTGTCACCACAAGTGCTTTTGAATTGGCATACCCAGGTTATGGTGCAATATTATTAATGTTAGTCGTAATATTCTTTAGTATTAGTACTATGACAACTTTTTGGTATTATGGTACTAAATGCTTAGGTTTTTTAGTAGGGGCAAAACACCAATTTCATTATACTTGGTTATATTTTATTTTGATTATCGTGGGTTCTGTGTCTACCTTAAATATAGTTCTAGGATTAATCGATAGCATGTATGCCTTAATGGCAATACCAACCATGGTCTCAACTATATTCTTAGCTAAAAAAGTGAATCAGGAATTTTATCGTTATAAAGACAAGTATCTTCGACATGACTTTCAAAATAATATTATTTGTGATGTCAAAAATTAATATTACAATCACGCTATGTTCTTTATATCAGTTATTTAAAATTGTACCTAGCGCTTTTGTAAAGTAAATTAGACTAATTAGAATTTTTTAACTTTTGCTGCTACGCTGAACTCAGTAACGGCTAGTGTTCCCACATCTTCTGATGTTGTATGCGGTACATATTGATTTAAAAACATTTTTGGCTGTTTTGCATGCTCTTGAATGATCCACTGACGTAGTATATTACCTTGGTCAGGTATATCTGACTTAGCGTTATTGATAAGTTCATAACTAATCATAACTTCTACCAGCGAGGTTTCATTTTTCACGCATGAATTAAGAAACCATTCGTATTGAGCTTGCGTTAAACCTTTAGGTGCAGACTGGGGTAGTAAATTTAAATTTTTGTTACTTAGCATTAGTATTTCCTATGTTATTATCAATCGTACTTTACCTGAGAAAATGCCCAGCCAGGAGGGGCTATCTTATAGGCAGACTATTATAATACCTCATAGGATATTATGGTTAGCAACCCTAGAAGCAAAAATATAGGGTGATATTGCTTATTATATTGCTAGTTGCCTGCTGTCATTTTGATCACGGCCACCCAAAACCAATCTGTTTTGATCTTATCATACAAAAGAAAAATTTCTCACCTCGTAAAAGGTTAGCTAGCTGGCGTTTATGCCTGCCAGTAGCCTTCCTGTAAAAACTATATATTTTTAATAAAAATATCCAGTCATTCTATATCTTATTTGCATTGGCGAACATGAAAATCGTGTCTTACGCTGAAAGTAGACATAATAGATATGGCTATTAAATCATGCATCCAGACACGCTTCTCGCTATCTCAAGGAATAATCTATTAACTAGCACAGACGCTTTGAAAGCTTGCGGTATGCAGGAAGAATTTGCTGCAAACCTTGTACTAATGCAACAGGCTAGCAAAACCAGCTTGATATTAAGGGCAGGTTCACCACCTGTTTATGATAGACCTCGATCACCCAAAACAGGTTTAAACCTATCAAAGACAAGTAATCAAGGTTTTTTTAAAGGTCAGATTGCTAAAGACTTGAAATTTACGAGATTAATTAAAGACAACTTGGGAAAAGTTCATGCCATAGGGCACCATAAAAAAGATACAGAAAAGCTACAGACAGGGGAACAAAATACAGTTCAGTTACCCATACGTTTAAGAGATATTGTTCGTGAATTAAGAGAGCCAGGTGGCGATTTGGTTATCTCTTCATTCAATCAAGAAACAAATGAAATACGATTTAGGTATCGAAAAGATCATGGGGAGAACAACTTTATGGGTGAGTTTGTTCTCAATTTGAATGAAGGAGAAAAATATAATACACATTATTCACGTTCTTGGGATAAGTTAGAATCAGACTCCAAATACATTGCCTCTAAAGACATAATTGAAAAACCCAGTAATCTTATAATCTCAGATAAAGCTTGGGAACAGCTTTACAGACAAATGAACAATAAAGAATTTCTTTTGTTTTATTGCGATACCGTGAGCTCAAAAAAACTGAAACCAGCGAAAGTATTTGCAGATAAAATAACTTGATTATTACTGGTGATTGGGACGGTTTAGCCATTGGTCATCCACCTTCATTGCCGGCGTATGCAAACGAAGTTTATAATACTTTTTCAAGCGACCCATTACAACAATATCATCTTTTAAAATCTGCTAGAATGCTATTTCACGAAAAACAAATAATAACAAAGGCGAAGCTTGAAAGAGCCGATAAGCTTAGTGACTTGGAGCAAGCAATACTAAAAATCAACTATGAAGATTTATATACTGACTTTTCTTTATCTCGCGCCGGATGCATTACGCCATTTGAGTTCTTAAACAACAGCTTGGCTAACTACTTATATCGCAAGCATCGCGATAATGATATTCGAGATAGATCTAAATTAAAAGGTTACCAAGAGTCATTTGAAATAGCTTTATTGTTTGGGAGAAAAAATTTATCAGCAGGTCATGACTTAAATGAAGTCATTATATCGGCAAAAGAATTAGCAACAAAGAACTATAGACAACAAGTATCAGATAATACAAAAAATGATAAGTCTGAATCTCATGCTTTTAATACAATCAACGCTCGTGTCTTAGAAAAAATCCATCAAGCATTAGAGTACAATATACAAGAAGAACATAGACTCTATAACTTGACTGAAGGGGCCATAAACTTATTAACGTCATCCACTGTACCAGAGATTGCTCATCCTGATTTTGATTCTAACATTCAAAATCTTTTTCAGCATGGCTATGATATGCGTAATCCTTATGGCTCGAATTTGGAAGGCGCCTGGTTAATGATTACGAATGAAGGAATGTTGATTCATGGTAGTACACAAAAACAACTTCTGGATATTATGTTGTCGGGTGATTTTCTGGAAAAAAATCATATTGATGTAAACTTTGCTGCAGATATGAGCCAAGGATGATACAAAGTGATAGAGCAGCAACTAAAACTGGGGCAACAAGTCCCAGAACAAACAAAAAATTCTTTCAATACATTTAAGACTATAGAAGAGTTAGAAGAAAAATTAAGCCGAGCGCCCTCTATGCTAGAGCGGGTTATAGGCAAATCAACAACTGGGTTGACTCAGTTAACAGCTAAATTAATACAAAATTATAGTCAGCACCAACAAACTATCCCTGCAAGCCTATTAAATCATTATATCGAACATCTTCAAGCCAAAGTAGAGAATAATATCGATTTAGATATAGTCGATCAGATTGAGGTACTTTTGGGTATGCCTCAAGGAGTAAATGTTACCATTTCAGAAAGTATTATAAAAAAGTATTTAGAATTTATGCAACTACAGATGCTCGATCTTTCTGCAGACCCTAAAGAAATTATAGACAAAATTAAAAAATTTCATGATAATATAGATTCAGCTGCATTGAAGCAATGGCTACCGCAACATACAATAGAAAAATTTTCTATGTCAACACACAAAACAGTCGAGGTTACAGACAATATATTTTTAAATAATGTCCCTCCACCTCTTATCACGCAATTTGAATCGCAAATAGTGCGCGTAGAGGATGACTCTAATCGCTCATGTAATGCACCACCCTCTAATGGAGCACAATCACATGCTGAAAAAAAATCCCAATCCAGCAGGCCTTAAACAGGACAAGAATCCAATCTATTATAAAAAATTGATTCGGTTTTGCCATGAACTAGCTGAATTTAATGTCACTCCCGAAAACTTTGAAAGCTTAAGATTGTTTATCTGGAATATGAATTTCTTTAGGGATCAAGTTGAGCAACAAGGGTTTCAATTGGCAACCCTGAAATTGGCGAATGCTTTAGTTCACTTGAACTCTCTGGAAAGAGAATTAGGCCAAGACCCTACAAAGAGTCGTGCTGTTACATTGGTTAAGCAATATGAGCCCGAACTAGTGCAACTCACCAAGCAGTTTTCGGTAAAAGTATCGGAGGATATCCCCAATAAAGACAAAGCATCCAAAAAACCTCGAATGTGAGCCTTCGGATATACCCAAAATCTCTGGGCTAGTGCAATATACAAGAAAAAGATAGAATGACACTGTTAATAATATTTTATTTTCAACTAAATATAACACTGCGTGAGCTTTTTAACTAACTGCTGTGTTAGCCTAAAATTCTTTCTCTTCCGAAAATAACTGCTTGACCTTCACTATACGTTAACCTTTATGATATCAAAAATTAAGGAGCAAACTGATGGCTTATACTGTTAAAGCGCTTGCTAAAATATCTGGGGTTAGTGATAGAACCTTACGTTATTATGACGAAATAAACTTATTGAAACCTGCTTATGTCGGTGAAAACCAATACCGATATTATGAAAATGAGCAATTGATGCGATTGCAGCAGATTTTGTTTTTTCGAGAGCTTAATTTTCCACTGGAGAAAATACAGCATATCCTCAGCAGTAATGATTTCGATAAAGTAGATGCTTTAGTTAATCATAAGCAGGTTTTAACAAAAAAAATTAAAACACTACATCAGCTTCTTAATACAATTGATAATACTGTTTCACATTTAAGAGGTAAAATTCTGATGCATGATAAAGATTTATATAAAGGCTTTAATGTAGAGAAGCAAAAAGAACATGAGGATTATTTGGTCAAGCGAGGACTCAGTCGTGACGAAATTGATAATAGTTGGCGCAAAATTTCTAAGCTTAGTCGTACAGCAAAAGAAAAATTACACGACCAATGTGAAAGTATCACTAAGGCTTTAGCGCGTGCTATTTATGAAGGGGCGTCAGAAGACAGTCCAGAAGTACAGGAATTGATAAAAGCACATTATCAATGGGTTTGTAACTACTGGCAGCCTAATCAAGAAAGTTATATTGGCTTAAGTAAGCTTTATCTAGAGCATAATGACTTTAATGAATTTTATAATAAGCATCATCCCAAAATGGCATCATTTTTGTCTGAAGCTATGGTGATATTTGCAACACAAAACTTAGAGTAGCTTAACTAGGGGAGGGAACTGATTGATAGGCATTATATGTTGCTTCAGCAGCGGTAGTGCTTGCATCGGCCTCATGGCTGAATAAACATAGTGCATATGTTAAAGCGCTTGCAGTAGGCTTTATTAAAGCTTCTGTGCTCTTAGCCTCAACCGCTCTATTGATGGAGGCTATTTTTTCAAGTGTGTTCAGAGCATCATGTGAGACTGGAAGGACTGTTTGACCTATTGGTAAGCATCCTTCCAGATCTGTGCTTGTATGTTTATATACTGCTTCGACAATATCCTTGTGGGAAAAAAAGGAAAATATTTTCTGCTCTGAAAATGCATCAATAGTCAGAAAGGGGTGGGTTTTATTTGCATGTTTTGTTTCTAATAACAAAGTATTATATGCTTTATTTCTTTGATCGCTGATATAAGATAAGCTTTCAGAAAATGATTGTAACTGGTTGGTTGAGTATTTACCTTGTAACCTCAGAGTATATGATGCGCAAGCAGACTCTCCTGGAGTGTATATAAAATTTAAAGGCCCATGTTCTCCATCAATATCTTCCACAGCAATATGGTGTAATGTATTAAGGGGATGCTCTTCTCCGTCAGTGTCAAAATAATATCTAAGTGTAGGGATATGACTTGCGTCTACCCCACTCAAAGCGTCCGTAGAAGTGCAAAACAACCCCTCGTTTGCAGCACGCAAAGCAGCTGCAAGCCAATTTTCTTTGACTTGGTTACTTTCCGCTTCAAATTGGATTGCACTGCTAATCGTTGCTTGTAATTTTCGATCTTTATTGCTGCTATGAAGTAGATAATGATCATTGCCATCAATATCTTGGGCAATAACAATGACGCCTGCTTTAGGTGTAGCCCCAGAGCTTCGATAAAATCCTGGACCACCAATATCTGTATTTAATTGAACGCCGAAGACCGACATACTTCATTTCCTGTCACAACATATTACACAGGATTATACATTATTAAGTAGAGTGGGCGTGAGGGGGAGTTTCCCTGTAATAAATATAACAAGATTATTATTCTTTTTTTTTATTTTCAGTAAACAAAAAATTTATTTTTTAAATTTGGCATGCGTATCAGATATATTTTGCTTAAACTGCTCTGTAAGTGCACCTTTGCCATTCTCAGATTGTAACATGGCTTCTAAAGAGGAACCTAGTGAATTAATATACCTGGGATGTTTGTCATCTTCTATATATTGATAAAGGAGCATTGACTGTTTTTCAAAGCAAGCTTTCAAACCGGTGGATTTAAATTTTCTCATTACAACGTTCCTTGTTATAAAAGTTAATCTATATCTATATTAATAGATTATCCCTGTTAAGATAATCTTTTCAACTTATATGAAATCTATAAATGGGAAACAAATATTGGTGGGATAACACCTAAGATGAAGCTGCTACAAGCAG
>TARA_R110002110_G_scaffold291986_2_pt1 | contig 80113 bp, 63 predicted proteins | sample TARA_R110002110 | Tara Oceans TARA_R110002110 (sample SAMEA4397330) | marine metagenome | biome: Polar Biome; feature: [SRF] surface water layer (ENVO:00010504); material: water (ENVO:00002006), including particulate matter (ENVO:01000060) such as... | depth 5 m | reverse complement strand
ATTCCTCAGGTTGTACAGATGGCTGACCGAGATGGACGCCAAAGCGGTGTACTCGGTTTGCCCAAAAAGCGTGCAGGCCCGCTCACACAATTTCTTGACCTTCGGGCCACAAGGTGTGTCGTGCAGCCTGTCAATGGTCGCCAGCAGGCGGACATCCTCAGCCGTGTACCGGGTCTTGAAGCCCGCCACCGTGCGCTGGCGGCGTTGGAGGCGACCGCTCTGGCGGAACTGGGCCACCAGGCGGGTCAGTTGCTGGCGAGAGTAGCCGCTAACCTTGATCAGATAACGCATGATCACTCCCTTGTCTTCTCGGGAGCTCTTCAGGTAACGGAAGCGGACCAGCTCTTCTTGAAGCCAGCGATAGCAATCGTCCCTGTCGCTGATCACCGAGAAGGCCACCGCCCGTGTCCCGGAGAGGAACTCCCGCAGCTGGTCAACCGTTGTAAGGTCTTGAAGTTTCATGAGGGTTTTCATCTCCCCATCATGAACGGACCTGCACCAGCTTCAGACTCATTTCATATTGGAATCAAAGCCCTGCCTCCAGACTCACTTCATATTGGACAAGGCTGGCGCTGGACACTGGCGGGGGTATCCCCTACAATCTCCCGCCAGATTTCTGACACCCGGATTGCGCCCCGGGCGTCGTTTGCACCTGTGAATAACCAGAGCTGATTCTATGAGAAAAAGCGAGATGCGGCCTTCCCGTCTCGCTTTTTTTCGGGCGCCCGCAGCAAAGGTTTGCCGCTGAATCTTGGAGGTGTTCTTGTCCAGTCCAGCCCTGTTAGCCCTTGAAGATGGCACCGTTTTCAGAGGTGTGGCGATAGGTGCTGAAGGCGCCTCGGTCGGCGAAGTGGTATTCAATACTGCGATGACCGGTTATCAGGAGATCCTCACCGATCCCTCCTATGCCCGGCAGATCATCACCCTGACCTATCCCCACATCGGCAATACCGGCACCAATGCCGAGGATGAGGAATCCGCGGATATCTGGGCCGCGGGGCTGGTGATCCGGGACCTGCCACTGCTGGCCAGCAACTACCGCAACCAGGAAGACCTGCAGAGCTATCTGCAGCGGCGCAACATCGTCGGCATTGCCGATATCGACACCCGTCGCCTGACCCGTATCCTGCGGGACAAGGGTGCCCAGAACGGCTGCATCATGGCCGGTCCCGACCTCGACGAGGCAGCGGCCGTGGCCCAGGCTCGCGGCTTTGCCGGCCTCAAGGGGATGGATCTGGCGCAGGTGGTGTCGGTTGCCAAACCCTACGCCTGGCGCGAGGGCAGCTGGCAGCACGGCATCGGCCACAGCGAACGCCCCGAGGCGGAGCTGCCCTGGCACGTGGTGGCCTATGATTACGGCACCAAGCGCAATATCCTACGCATGCTGGTGGACCGCGGCTGCCGCCTTACCGTGGTGCCGGCGCAAACCCCGGCCGCCGAGGTGCTGGCGCTGGCCCCGGACGGCGTGTTCCTGTCCAACGGCCCCGGTGACCCGGAGCCCTGCGACTACGCCATTCGCGCCATCCGCGAGCTGCTCGAGACCGACACCCCGATATTCGGCATTTGCCTGGGCCACCAGCTGCTGGGTCTCGCCAGCGGCGCCCGTACCGTCAAGATGAGCCTCGGCCACCACGGTGCCAACCACCCGGTCAAGAACCTGGACGACGGTACGGTGTTGATAACCAGCCAGAACCACGGTTTTGCGGTCGATGAGGCCGGGTTGCCGGACAATCTGCGAGTCACCCACAAATCCCTGTTCGACGGCACCCTGCAGGGTATCCACCGCACCGACAAGGCGGCCTTCAGCTTCCAGGGTCACCCGGAAGCGAGTCCGGGCCCCCACGACGCTGCCCCGCTGTTCGATCATTTCATTGAGCTCATCGCCGCAAGAGCAGGAAACCGCTGATTCGCCATGCCTAAAAGAACCGATATCCAAAGTATCCTGATCCTCGGCGCCGGCCCCATCGTCATCGGCCAGGCTTGCGAGTTCGACTACTCCGGCGCCCAGGCCTGCAAGGCGCTGCGGGAAGAGGGTTACCGGGTGATCCTGGTGAACTCCAATCCCGCCACCATCATGACCGATCCGGCCATGGCGGATGCCACCTACATCGAGCCCATTACCTGGTCGACGGTCGCCCGCATTATCGAACAGGAACGCCCGGACGCGCTGCTGCCTACCATGGGAGGCCAGACCGCGCTCAACTGCGCCCTGGACCTGGACCGGGAAGGGGTGCTGGAGAAGTATGGCGTCGAGATGATCGGCGCCACCAAGGCAGCCATCGACATGGCGGAGGACCGCCAGCTGTTCGACCAGGCGATGAAACGGATTGGTCTGGAAACGCCGCGCGCCGCGCTGGCCCACAGCATGGAAGAGGCCTTCCAGGTCCTGGACCAGATCGGTTTTCCCTGCATCATCCGCCCCTCCTTCACCATGGGCGGTTCCGGCGGCGGCATCGCCTACAACCGCGACGAATTCGAGCAGATCTGTACCCGCGGCCTGGACCTGTCCCCCACCAACGAACTGCTGATCGACGAGTCCCTGATCGGCTGGAAAGAGTTCGAGATGGAAGTGGTGCGGGACAAGAACGACAACTGCATTATCGTCTGCGCGATAGAGAACTTCGACGCCATGGGGGTGCACACCGGCGATTCCATCACCGTGGCCCCGGCCCAGACCCTGACCGACAAGGAATACCAGATCATGCGCAACGCCTCGCTGGCGGTGCTGCGCGAGATTGGCGTCGAGACCGGCGGCTCCAACGTCCAGTTCGGCATGGACCCGAAAACCGGGCGCATGGTCATCATCGAGATGAACCCGCGGGTATCCCGCTCCTCGGCGCTGGCCTCCAAGGCCACCGGTTTCCCCATTGCCAAGATCGCCGCCAAGCTGGCCATCGGCTACACCCTGGACGAGTTGCAGAACGATATTACCGGCGGCGCCACCCCGGCCTCCTTTGAGCCTGCGATCGACTACGTGGTCACCAAGATCCCACGTTTCGCCTTCGAGAAGTTCATGGCCGCCGATCCCCGCCTGACCACGCAGATGAAATCCGTGGGCGAGGTGATGGCGATCGGGCGTACCTTCCAGGAGTCCCTGCAGAAGGCCCTGCGCGGGCTGGAGGTGGGCTCTGCCGGCTTTGAACACAAGGTGGACCTGGACGCCGAGGACGCCCGCGAAATCCTCGTTGGCGAGCTGACGATCCCGGGTGCGGATCGCATCTGGTACATCGGCGATGCTTTCCGGGCCGGGATGACGGTGGACGAGGTCTACCAGTTCTCCGGGGTGGATCCCTGGTTCCTGGTACAGATCGAGGACCTGGTGCGCACCGAAAACAGCCTGAAGACCGTGTCCCTCAACGAACTGGACCGGGATGCCATCTTCCGCCTCAAGCGCAAGGGTTTCGCCGATGCGCGGCTGGCGGTACTGCTGGGCGTGAGCGAGCGTTCGGTCCGCAGGCACCGGCAGGAGCTGGGTGTGCGCCCGGTGTACAAGCGGGTGGATACCTGCGCCGCGGAATTCGCCACCGCCACTGCCTACATGTATTCCACCTACGAGGAGGAGTGCGAGGCCAAACCCTCCAGCCGCGACAAGATCCTGGTACTCGGTGGCGGCCCCAATCGCATCGGCCAGGGCATCGAGTTCGACTACTGCTGCGTGCACGCGGCCCTGGCCATGCGCGAGGATGGCTACGAGGCCATCATGGTCAACTGCAACCCGGAAACCGTCTCCACCGACTACGATACCTCCGACCGCCTCTACTTCGAGCCGGTGACTCTGGAGGATGTGCTGGAGATCATCGACCTGGAGAAGCCGGTCGGCGTGATCGTGCAGTTCGGCGGCCAGACCCCGCTGAAGCTGGCCCGCGACCTCGAGGCCCAGGGGGTGCCCATTATCGGCACCTCCCCGGACGCCATCGACCGTGCCGAGGACCGCGAGCGGTTCCAGAAAATGATCCAGAAGCTGGGCCTCAAGCAGCCCGCCAATACCACCGTCCGCAGCGTCGACGAGGCGCTGGAAGGCGCCAACCGGATCGGCTATCCGCTGGTCGTGCGGCCCTCCTACGTGCTGGGCGGCCGCGCCATGGAGATCGTGTTCCGCGAGGAAGACCTGCTGCGCTACATGCGCGATGCGGTACAGGTGTCCAACGACGCGCCGGTGCTGCTGGACTCCTTCCTCAGCGCCGCCATCGAAGTGGATATCGACGCGGTCAGCGACGGCGAACAGGTTGTGATCGGCGCCATCATGCAGCATATCGAGCAGGCGGGCGTGCATTCCGGTGACTCCGCCTGCTCCCTGCCCCCCTACAACCTGGCACCGGAGGTGCAGGACGCCATGCGCGAGCAGGTCCGGCAGATGGCGCTGGAGCTGGGGGTCAAGGGCCTGATGAATGTGCAGCTGGCGTGGCAGGATGACGAGATCTACGTGATCGAGGTGAATCCCCGGGCGTCGCGCACGGTGCCCTTTGTCTCCAAGTGCATCGGCGTGTCCCTGGCCAAGATCGCGGCGCGCTGCATGGCGGGCCAGAGCCTGGCCTCCCAGGGCTTCACCAAGGAGATCATTCCGCCTTATTACTCGGTGAAGGAAGCCGTGATGCCTTTCAACAAGTTCCCGGGGGTGGACCCGATCCTGGGGCCGGAGATGCGCTCCACGGGCGAGGTCATGGGGACTGGCGACACCTTCGCAGGCGCCTTCTCCAAGGCCCAGCTCGGTGCCGGCGAACCACCGCCGCGCAGTGGCACCGCGTTGATCAGCGTGCGCGACGTCGACAAGCCCGGCGCGGTCCAGGTGGCCCGCCAGCTGGTGTCCCTGGGCTTCAAGCTGGCGGCGACCAGTGGCACCGCCAATGCGCTGGAAGCGGCGGGGCTGGAAGTGCGCCGGGTCAACAAGGTGCTGGAAGGGCGCCCGCATATCGTCGACATGATCAAGAACGACGAGGCGGACCTGATTATCAACACCACCGAAGGCCGCCGCGCGACGACGGATTCGGCGCCCATTCGCGCCAGTGCGGAGCAGCACCGGGTGTTCTACACTACCACCCTGGCGGCGGCCGAGGCCATGTGCATGGCATTGAAAATGGAAACGGACAAGACAGTGCGCAGGCTACAGGACCTGCACAGGAGTATCGGTGTATGAGCAAGGTACCCATGACCGTCAGTGGCGAGCGCCGGTTGCGGGAAGAGCTGGACCGGCTCAAGCGGATCGAGCGTCCACGCATTACCCAGGCGATCGCCGAGGCCCGTGAGCACGGCGACCTCAAGGAGAATGCCGAGTACCACGCAGCCCGCGAGCAGCAGAGCTTCGCCGAGGGCCGGATCCAGGATATCGAGAGCAAGCTCGGCAACGCCCAGGTTATCGATGTCACCACCATTCCCTACACCGGCAAGGTCATTTTCGGTACCACGGTCGAGCTGATCAATGTCGATACCGACGCCACGGTGACCTACCGCATCGTGGGCGAGGACGAAGCCGACGTCAAAAACAACCTGATTTCGGTGGGTTCCCCCATTGCCCGCGCCCTGATTGGCAAGGAAGAGGGCGATATCGTTGTAGTCAGGGCGCCTGCCGGGGATATCGAATACGAGATCGGCAAGGTCCAGCACATCTGATCCCGTGCCCCAATTCGCGCATGGTTAGCGCTGCTGCTGAAACAGTTTCAGCTCGGTCAGCACCAGACGCGCCATCAGGCGCACGAGCAGGGAGTGGTTCTGCTGGCGCATGCTGGCCAGGCCTTCGCTGATCTGATCGTAGAGCTGGTCGCGCTGGGCATCAGCAAGGCCGGGCGGCAGTGTGATGCTGATGGTCTGCTGCTCGGCGTCGCCAACTTCGCAATAGATCTCCGTGAGCTGCGTGGCGGCAAAGTCTATCAGCGCCTGGTCGGCGCCGCGCGAAGCCAGCAGCTTGCGCAGCTCCCGGTCCAGCCATGCCAGGCCCTGGGCGCGCTGGGAAGGGAAATCGAGTACGTCTCCCATCGCTGCCTACAGCACCCGGATCAGGTTGGACAGGCGCGGATCCGGCTTTTTGACCCGCTTCAGCAGCAGCACGATATTGCCAACGCTTTGCACCAGAGTGGCGCCAGTCTCGGCGCAGAGGGTTTCCACGAGTGCGCTGCGGGCGTCCCGATCGCCGACCGCGATCTTCACCTTGATCAGTTCGTGGTCGTCCAGCGCCCGCTGGACTTCCTGCAGCACGTTGTCGCTGAGGCCATTGCCCGCCACCGTGACCACAGGCTTCAGCTTGTGGCCGATGGCGCGCAATTGTTTTTGGTCCAGACTGGCTTTCTTGCTCATGGGGTTTCCGCGCTACAATGGCGAGTTTTGGGGGCGGTCAGTCTACACAAGCAGTGGCCTGGCGCCTAGTTCCGGCATTTACCATCGGCGGCAATCAGCGCAACAAGGGCATCCATGGCCAGGAAGACATCCTCCAGCAAGGCGTGGCTCAAGGAGCACCGCAACGACCCCTATGTGCAGCGCGCCCAGCGCGAGGGCTATCGCTCCCGTGCCTGCTACAAGTTATTGGAAATACAGGAAAAAGACCGCTTGATAAAGCCCGGCATGACGGTGCTGGACCTGGGCAGTGCGCCCGGTGGCTGGTCCCAGGTGGCGGTGCAACTGGTGGGCCACCACGGCCGCGTGGTGGCCTCGGACATCCTGCCCATGGACAGTATTGCCGGGGTTGAATTCGTGCCCGGTGATTTTACCGAGGAGGCGGTGTTCACGCAGGTGCTCGCGGCACTGGGCGGTGCGCCGGTGGATGTGGTGATCTCCGACATGGCGCCCAACATGAGCGGAGTGAACGCTGTCGACCAGCCGCGGTCTATGTATCTGGTTGAGCTGGCTCTGGACATGGCGCGACAGGTGCTTGCCCCGGGCGGGTCTTTTGTGGCCAAGGTGTTCCAGGGTGAGGGTTTCGACGATATCTTTCGTGACGCGAAGTCATTGTTCGGCAAGGTGCTGACCCGCAAGCCCAAGGCGTCCCGGCCCCGATCCCGCGAGGTCTATCTTGTGGGCCGGGATTTCCGGGGTGGCAGCGGCGAGGGTTGAAACGTGGAGTCGTGGACCCATCTAGTGTACATTGAAAGTCTTTGTCTGCCGTTACACTGAGCCCATTTCCGGGCGCATCCGTATAACCGGCTATAATCAGGGAGAAACAGGCTGTCACGCCCATCCTGCGGGGTGGTTCTTTGGTGAGGAAACAGCGTTGAATGATATGGCGAAAAATTTATTGTTATGGCTGGTGATTGCCGCGGTCCTGCTGTCGGTATTCAACAATTTCAACATGCAGAGCCCGACCGAACAGGTCGGCTACTCCGAGTTCATCCAGGAGATCCAGCGCGAGCAGATCAAGAAGGTCGTGGTGGACGGCCTCACCATCAATGGCGAGCGTTTTGACGGCAGCCGCTTCGAAACCATTCGCCCGATGGTCGAGGACCCCAAGCTGATCGACGACCTGCTGCAGCATAACGTCGAGGTTATCGGCCGCAAGCCCGAGACCCAGAGCGTCTGGACCCAGCTGCTGGTCGCCAGTTTCCCGATCCTGATCATTATCGCCGTGTTCATGTTTTTCATGCGCCAGATGCAGGGCGGTGCGGGCGGCCGCGGTGGCCCCATGAGCTTTGGCAAGAGCAAGGCACGCCTGCTCGGTGAAGACCAGATCACGACAACCTTTGCCGACGTGGCCGGGGTGGACGAAGCCAAGGAAGACGTGCAGGAGCTGGTCGAGTTCCTGCGCGACCCCGGTCGCTTCCAGAAGCTGGGTGGCCGTATTCCCCGCGGCGTGCTGATGGTCGGCCAGCCCGGTACCGGTAAAACCCTGCTCGCCAAAGCCATTGCCGGTGAAGCCAAGGTGCCGTTCTTCTCCATCTCCGGTTCCGACTTCGTCGAGATGTTCGTCGGTGTCGGTGCGTCGCGGGTGCGGGACATGTTCGACCAGGCCAAGAAACAGGCTCCCTGCATTATCTTCATCGATGAGATCGATGCTGTCGGCCGTCATCGTGGTGCCGGCCTCGGCGGTGGCCACGACGAGCGCGAGCAGACCCTGAACCAGCTGCTGGTGGAAATGGATGGTTTCGAGGTCAATGACGGCGTGATTGTGATCGCCGCCACCAACCGTCCCGATGTGCTGGACCCGGCGTTGCTGCGCCCCGGCCGCTTCGACCGCCAGGTCGTGGTGGGCCTGCCCGATATCCGCGGTCGCGAACAGATTCTCAAGGTCCACATGCGCAAAGTGCCACTGGGGGAAGACGTGGCGCCTTCCAAGATCGCCCGCGGCACCCCCGGATTCTCCGGTGCCGACCTCGCCAACCTGGTGAACGAGGCCGCCCTGTTCGCGGCCCGGACCGGAGTGCGTACCGTGGGTATGACCCAGTTCGAGATGGCCAAGGACAAGATCATGATGGGCGCGGAGCGCAAATCCATGGTCATGTCGGAGAAGGAGAAGCGCAATACCGCCTACCACGAAGCGGGGCACGCCATTGTCGGGCGCCTGGTGCCGGAGCACGATCCGGTCTACAAGGTCAGTATCATTCCCCGCGGCCGCGCCCTTGGTGTGACCATGTTCCTGCCGGAAGAGGACCGTTACAGCCACAGCCGGCGCCACATTATCAGCCAGATCTGCAGCCTGTTCGGTGGCCGTATCGCCGAGGAGATGACCCTGGGCAAGGACGGCGTCACCACCGGCGCCTCCAACGACATCCAGCGGGCGACCGAGATTGCGCGCAAGATGGTCACCAAGTGGGGCCTGTCGGAGAAGCTGGGGCCACTGATGTACGACGAGGCCGAGGAGGAGGTGTTCCTCGGTCGCTCGGCGGGCCACCAGAACAAGTCCATCTCCGGAGAAACCGCCAAGGCGATCGACGAGGAAGTGCGCAGCATCATCGACGAGTGCTACGGCACCGCTCAGGGGATACTCGAGGAAAATATCGACAAGCTGCACGCGATGGCCGATGCGCTGATGCTGTACGAGACCATTGACGCGGACCAGATCAAGGACATCATGGAGGGACGCACGCCGCGTGAGCCTGCGGACTGGGGTGGCACCGGCGGCGGCAGCAAGCCGGATGTCCGTGCCAGCGAGGGCGAGGAAGGCGAGGCCGGCAGTCCCATCGGCGGCCCTGCCGGCGAACACTGACGCGTCACCCCTGTGAGCCTCCTCCAGCGCCCGGCCCTTGATTGTGCCGGGCGTTTGCTTGATCTCTCCCGCCCAGTGGTCATGGGCGTGGTCAATACAACCCCCGATTCATTCTCCGACGGCGGTGCGCTCTACCGCAACGGCGCCCTCGACCTGGAGCAGGCCTTCGCCCATGCCCGCCGACTCTGCGAGGAAGGCGCGGCCCTGGTCGACATCGGTGGCGAGTCCACCCGGCCCGGTGCGGCCGCTGTCTCCCTCCAGCAAGAGCAGGACCGGGTCCTGCCGCTGGTAGAGCGGGTTGCGGCGGAGCTGGATGTCGTCATTTCCGTGGATACCAGTAGCCCCGCCATCATGCGCGAAGCCGCTGCCCTGGGTGCGGGCCTGATCAACGACGTGCGCGCATTGACCCGCGAGGGTGCCCTCGAGGCCGCCGCCGCCACCGGCCTGCCGGTGTGCCTGATGCACATGCAGGGGCAGCCTGACACCATGCAGGCGGCGCCACTCTACGAGGACGTGGTCGCCGAGGTGCGCAATTTTCTGAGCGCGCGCATTGCAGCCTGTGTCGCTGCCGGCATCGAGCGGCAGCGCCTGCTGCTGGATCCCGGCTTTGGTTTCGGCAAGACCGTGGCCCACAACCTGCAGCTGCTTGATCGGCTGCCGGAGCTGGCGCTGGAAGGGCTGCCGCTGCTGGTGGGTCTGTCGCGCAAGTCGCTGATTGGCAAGGTGTTGGCCGGTAATGCCCAGAGGGGCCTGCCCCAGGGACGCCTGCCGCAGGATGGCCTGCCCCAGGACCGTCTGGCGGCCAGCCTGGCGCTGGCCGTGCTTGCAGTTGAGCGCGGTGCCGCTATAGTGCGAGCTCACGATGTGGCAGCGACGGTGGATGCGCTGGCCATGTGTGCGGCGATGAGAGAGTGGGGGCGGCAGTGAGCAGACAGTACTTCGGCACGGATGGCATTCGCGGCAGGGTAGGTGACGCACCCATCACCCCGGATTTCATGCTCAAGCTGGGCTGGGCCTGCGGTCGCGTGTTTGCGCGCGAGGCACGCGAAGGCGGTCACAACACGGTCATTATCGGCAAGGATACCCGCGTCTCCGGCTACATGTTCGAGTCCGCCCTGGAGGCGGGCCTGGTGGCCGCCGGCGTGGATGTGAAGCTGCTGGGTCCGATGCCGACCCCGGCGGTGGCCCTGATGACCCGCACCCAGAATGCGGTCGCGGGGATAGTCATCAGCGCCTCCCACAATCCCTACTACGACAACGGCATCAAGTTCTTTTCCTCCCACGGCTCGAAACTGGCTGACGACATCGAGCTTGCGATCGAGCGCGAACTGGACTGCGATCTGGCGGTGGTGCCGTCCCGGGACATCGGCAAGGTCGTGCGGGTGGCGGATGCCGCGGGCCGCTATATCGAATTCTGCAAGGCCACCGTACCCGACAGCTTCACCCTGCGCGGGATGAAGATCGCTGTCGACTGCGCCCACGGCGCTACCTACCACATCGCTCCCAATGTTTTCGCCGAGCTCGGTGCCGACGTGGTGAGCATGGGCGTGAAGCCCGATGGCTACAACATCAATGAAGGTGTCGGCTCCACGGATACGGCCCAACTGTCGGCTCTGGTGCGGGAGAGTGGTGCGGACCTCGGCATTGCCTTCGATGGCGACGGCGACCGGGTCCTGTTCATTGACGTCGACGGCACCCTGGTGGACGGGGATGAACTGCTGTATATCATTGCAACCCATCGCGCGGTCAATGGCATGGCCGAGTCCGGGGTGGTCGGAACCCTGATGTCCAACCTGGGCCTTGAGCTGGCCCTGCGCGACCTCGGTCTCGAGTTCGTCCGCGCCCGGGTCGGCGACCGCTACGTGAAGGAGCTGATGGAAGCGCGTGAATGGCGCCTGGGCGGCGAGTCGTCCGGCCATATCATCTGCGCCGACCACACCACCACCGGTGACGGCATCGTCGCGGCCCTGCAGGTGCTGGTAGCGCTCAAGGAATCCGGGCGCAGCCTGGCGGAGCTGCGCTCGGGCATGCGCAAATGCCCCCAGACCATGATCAATGTGCCGGTCGATGGCCGCTTTGTGCTCGCCGAGCTGCCCGCGGTAGCGGCTGCCGTCAAGGCCACCGAGCAGGCTCTCTCCAGCCGCGGCCGGGTACTGCTGCGACCTTCCGGCACCGAGCCACTGGTGCGGGTGATGGTGGAGGGTGAGGATGCCGCGGAGGTCGAGCGCCTGTGCCAGGGGCTGGCGACCGACGTTGCCGCAGCTTTGCGGGCTGCCTTGTAAGAGGTCACCAACTTGGGTAACATTGCGGCCCGTTTTGCCGCCGGGAGCACTCAATGCGTCGACCGCTAGTGATGGGCAATTGGAAGATGCACGGCACCCGGGCCAGCGTCAGGCAGCTGCTCCAGGATATCGCCCGGGCCGGTGAGCAATTGCCTGCCGAGGTGGCGGTGTGTCCCGCTTACGTGCACCTGCAGCAGGCGCTGCAACTGTGTGAAGGCACAACGGTCAGCGTTGGCGCGCAGGATTGCAGCCACATGACGGCAGGGGCGTTCACCGGGGAAGTCTCCGCAGAGATGTTGCTGGATCTCGGCTGTCGCTGGGTCATCCTCGGTCATTCCGAGCGGCGTCAGTACCACGGTGAGTCCGACGACCTGGTGGCGGCGAAGCTTGCCGCTGCGCTGCAAGCGGGCTTGCAGCCAGTAGTGTGCGTGGGTGAAACCCGGGAGGAGCGCGAAGCCGGCGAGGCCGAATACATCGTATCGCGCCAGTTGCTCGGTGCCTTGCAGGGCCAGGCGGGGCTGAAGCAGGTGGTCGTTGCCTACGAGCCGGTATGGGCGATCGGCACTGGCCTCACGGCATCGCCAGAGGAGGCCCAGGACATGCACGCGTTCATTCGCACGCAGCTGGGCGACATTGCCGGAGCAGATCCGGGCACCATGCGCGTTCTCTACGGCGGCAGTGTCAAGGCCGCGAATGCGGCGGAGTTGTTTGGGCAGCCGGATATCGACGGCGCCCTGGTTGGCGGGGCATCACTGGATGCCAATGAATTCCGGCAAATCGTCGACGCCACGGGTGCGCGGCGCTAAGCGGGCAAATTGATCAGGAAGCCCTTGCGGGCAAAGGTGTTATGGAACAGATTATTCTTATAGTGCATCTGCTGATTGCACTGGCCATCATCGGCCTCATCATGCTGCAGCAGGGTAAGGGTGCGGATGTGGGCGCCTCCTTCGGCGCAGGTGCTTCCCAGACCCTGTTCGGCAGTGCCGGCAGCACCAACGCCCTGACCAAGGCCACGGCCTGGCTGGTTGTCCTGTTCTTTGTTACCAGCTTCGGCCTGGCCATGCTGGCGACCCAGAAGACCAAGGTGGTCGACGATCTCGACCTGGTTATTCCCGCTGCGGAGGAAAGGGTGGTGCCGGTACTGGATTCCGACCTGCCAACCGTGGATAATGCCGACCCGGCAGCGGAGCCTATTGGCGCCGACGTGCCGGAACTGTAGTTTTGAGGTAGACCAACCTCGTTTTTTGCCGAAGTGGTGGAATTGGTAGACACGCTATCTTGAGGGGGTAGTGAGCATCGCTCGTGCGGGTTCAAGTCCCGCCTTCGGCACCAAGTAACCCAGAGGCCCCGTATCGCGGGCCTTTGCGGCGTTTCAGGGCACCTACTACCTCGCGCAGTCCGTCCCGTACGGGTAGCGCTGTCGATCATCCTGACTCATGGCCTTGACGGCCACTGTACCCCGTGGGCACTTGTTCATGCTGTTGGCCCGGTCTGCCGGCACGGCTGTGCAGGCCATTTCGTCGATCAGTAAGGGATTCTCTGGCGTTCCGGCTCGATCGACAATGAGCAAAAATCCCTTGTCACACTTGAGTGTGTTGCCCGCGAACCTGCCGTTGTCCACATTGGGCAGGGGGTCGCAACCGCCTTCCTGGTCGTAGCCCTTCCAGTAGCCGCGATTGCAAATGAGGTTGCCGAAGCGAAAAAGTCCGTTAACCGCTTCAGGATCGAGAGATTCAACGGCAGCCGGGTTCTTGGCGGCCCACTGATAACAGTCGGTGGCGATCTGGGTTTCGTAGGGCTTGTTTTCCGGCAGCGCGGCATGCGCATCGCAAAAGCCTTTCGCAGCGTCGCTGATCTCCGGTGTTTGCGCTAGAGCCGTCATGCTCGAAAGCATACCAATCGTCAGGTAAACGGTCCCTGCCCACAGCAGCACTCGATCACAAGACATCACTCACACCTCACCTGCAGGCGCCCGGACTCACAGCGCACCTCGGCGCCAAACTGCATTCCTATGTCGCCACAGTTACGGACCATTTGCTGGAACATGATATTGCCAGAGTCCGCGGATTCAATATGCTCCTGCATTTGCCCCAGCAGTTCTGCGCAACTCCGACCATCGGCACTTATGGTGTCGTTCTCCATCATCCGTCGAGCCCTATCCATTCTTTCATACATGGTCAGGGTGTCTGGCGCTTCTACCCACTTGCCGCTGTCGCCGCAGGCAGACAGGCCAGAGAAGACAACAGGCGCCAATAAAGCGGCGACAAGTTTTCCTTTCATAACAGCCCTCGCTCGCAATTCCTGCATTCAGCCGAAACACATGAGGGGAGTGAATCTTGCTTGAGAATGGATCTGGAAGAACTTGACGCCGATGTGCACCCTGGCGAGCTTCACCAGAGGCCACCTTATGAACGAGAGTTCCTGCGATCCAGCGCCCTATAAGGAGCTTTCCCTGCACTCACCCATTGATTTGAGTGTAGGCAGCACCGTTTAATACGTCAAACGAGCGCTTTCGTGGCCCCAGCCAGCAATGTCTCCTGTTGATGTTGGGAGGAGATATGACGATAGAGCAGATTTTTTTGAGTCGCGAAGAGGTTGCTAGACAGGAGGTCGTCCAGATTTCCCTCCAGTGTCAGCTGAAGCAGGAAGGGGTCGCCCGGCCTGCGGCAGCTTGGGCAGCCCTGCTGGGCCACTGCATGCTGGAAAGAAGTGTCCGCAGAGGATCATGGCTCGGGTTATTCTTCCTGCCTTTTTCGCAGACGGCGCCGGTGCTCCTCGGTGAGCCGCATATAGTCCGGCGTCAACCCGACATCTTCGTAGATGGGATCTCCCATGTCGTCGCGGGATATCACCCGCTCGCCCTGGGAATAGGGCAGGCAGGACACCAGGTCGTCCATTGCTGCCGACAGTAATTCGGCAATCAGTTGCTCACGGCTGCGGCGTGGAAACAGCTCCGTCAGTGCTTCCAGTTTTGCTGCATCTTCCAGCGGCAACGGTACCCTGTAGTCAAACAGGGCCTCGTCGCCAGTCGCATCTGATTCCCAGTTCCTGGCCAACTCCTCAATTCTCATCGTGTACCTCCACGCCCGTCGTTACTGCCTACCAACTGTTGCGCAGTTCCCTCAGTTTCAGAAACACCGTGCGCGGATCCGGGTCCGGCGGCAGTTCCGGAAACGCTTCCCGCAGTCCGGCAATGACGCTGGGGCTGTACAGACGGAAGAATGTGTTGATCTCTTTTTCCAGCGCGATGTCGGTGACCAGCGCCGTCGCCGGGTTCTGGTCGCCGACATCCGCCAGCAACTGTTGCGCCCGATGGTTGTCCTTTTCCCGGTCCAGGGTGAACTTGAGGTTGGTAGCGATGTAGTCGTGGCCGGGGTAGATCAGGGTGTTGTCGGGCAGGCGTGCCAGTTGCCCGGCAAAGGTTTCATACAGTTCCTCCGGGTGGCCACCGTTGTGACAATTGCCCGCGCCGGCATTGAACAGTGTGTCACCGCAGAACAGCGCCGGTGTGTCGGTATGCGACAGCAGGCAGACATGGCTCATGGTGTGGCCCGGCGTGTCCAGCGCCTCCAGTTCGACGCTGCGGCCAATCTTCACGGTATCGCCTGCCTGCAGGCCGCGGTCCACCCCGGCGATGCTGCTGCCGGCGTTGGCATGGGCCAGCAGCTTTGCGCCGGTGGCGGCAATCATGGCATCGTTGCCGCCGGTGTGGTCCAGGTGTTCATGGGTATTGAGCACCTGGGTGATGTCCCAGCCCCGGTCGCGGGCCCGCGCCAGGCACTTCTTGTGGTCCAGCGGATCCACCGCCATGGCCTCGCCGGTTTCCGGGCAGGCGATGAGATAATTGAAATTGCGGAATGCGTTACCGGTCCAGATCTGTTCGACGATCATTTGCTTGCTCCTCGCTGTCCTGCAGGAATAGTAGCAGGCCACGCGGATCCCGCCGGCCCTGCAGCCGGCAGATCCACTGCAAGGCCTGCGGTATCAATCCGTCAGCTGCTGGCGCAACGGCCCTTTGCAGGCGTCGATGTCGTCCATTACCTCGTCAAAGGGACGGCTGTTGTCCCAGGTGCAGGTCATGGTGGGACCCACCAGCGCGCTGTTGGGAGTGCGGGTGTAGCGGCCGCGGACCTGGCAGCCGCCAGCAGCGGGTCCGAGTATCTCGTACCGGTAGCCGGCGTTGTAGGCCGGGGCGGTGACGACGTTGGCCGGTTCGCAGGCGCTGAAGCGCTCGCGGAAGGTGTCGCGGTCCACCAGGGATGCGCCCAGTAGCGCCAGTCCTTGCAGGTCCACCGCGGCCGCCAGCGCCCGGGCCTGTACCGGATCCGGTTCATCGCCCGGCGTTTCCGTCATTACCAGGAAGCGCTCCTCCGTCACCACCAGTGCCCCGGGCACCTCGATACCCCGGGGCAGATCACCGGCGGCGGTGCGGATGAACAGCGGCTGGCCTGCCAGCGTATCCTCTTCCAGTGTGCCCTTGCGTACAGCGTCGCGCAGCAGTGGAAGGAAGCCGGTGGGTATGCCACCCTGATCGACGATAACGATGGTCGCACCTCGGCCGTAGTGGGCAATGGCCACAGCGCTGGCTTTACTGCCGTAGCCGGTCGCCTGCTGCTCCACTTTGCCCCGGACGGCTCCGCCGGCATCGGCGGGCAGGAAACTGGCGAGCGTCGCGGCATCCAGGGGCGGCTGCGGCTCGACCCGGGCAAAAGGATCGTAGAGAACCCGCGGTGGCCTGGTCCCGGTCTCATAGCTGCGCAGTTGTTCTGTACTCAGGGCGTCCAGAGCCGGTTTGATGTCGTCGACGCTTACCGCGTTGCCTTCGTGGTCCTTGAGCCGGAGCGAGACCACCAGCCGCCCCGTGGGCAGGAAGGCATCGATGAACTTGTCGCGCCCCATTGCCACTGTTTCGGTAAAAAGGGACAGCCCCTGCCATTCGTGTCTTTCGAGCTCGCCGGCGGCAACACGGGATTGAAGCCCCTGGAGCACCTCAGGGGCGAGGTCGCCGACATCGGTAATCTCCAGGCGGAGCCTGCGGGGGCCGGCGTTGTAGCTGAGGGTGACACGCTCGGCGCCACTGGTGAGGGTGCGCTGACGGGGCTCCCGCCCGGTTTCGAAGCCAGCCGCGGAGTTCGGCAGTAACGCGGAGAGTTCCGCGGCATGGACTGCGGAAACAGAGAGCGAGCACAGGGCGACGCAGACAAAGACAAGCAGCTTGTGATGCATGGGGTCTCCTTGGTATCCGGCCGGGGGTTCCGTCGTCGGTAACAAGCGGACCTCCCGGACTGGTCTTGGAGGTAAAGCAGCCAGGCGGGGCGCTGTGGCCTCGCCAGATACGAGTGCGCCCCGAGAGCACACAATAACAGGTACTGTGGGGGCATGTTTTTGGGCAGGGTAATGGTCCTGGTTTCACAAGTCCACAGCAGGCCGGGAGAGTGTTGTCCTGACTCATGGCCGGGTGCGGTGTATGCTGCCTGCTTGCCGACACGCAAAGGAAGCACATCATGAAAGTTGAATTCACTTGCGGTGCGCTGCTGTTGACCGCACTGCTGGTCGCCCCCGGAGGTGCCATGGCAGAGTCTCCAGATATTTACCGTCACGCGGAGGAGCCGATTGGCACCATTCGCCAGGTATATGACGGCCTGCTGTTTCCGGACCTGCAGGTCAATACTTTCCGCAATATCGACCGCCTGTTTGCCACCCGCACCGTGAAAGCGGGCAATACGCCCTTCCCGCTGCCCGCCGGTGAACGCCGGCTGCAGAATTTCCGGTTCGAATCCCGCGGCAACACCTACGACCTCTATGACTTCATGGCCTTGAACCGCGTCGCCGGTTTGCTGGTGGTGAAGGATGGCGAGGTTGCCTTCGAGCAATACGCGCTGGGCAACGACGAGCACACGCGCTGGATGTCGATGTCGGTGGTGAAGTCGATCGCCGCTACCCTGGTGGGTGTTGCCATCCAGGATGGCTTCATCGATAGCCTGGACGATCCGCTGACGCGTTATCTGCCGCAGTTTACAGGTTCAGCCTATGACGGCGTGAACATTCGCCAGCTGTTGCAAATGGCCTCTGGTGTGGCCTGGAACGAAACCTATACCGACCCGGCCTCCGATCGGCGCGCGATGCTGGAGGCGCAAATAGCCCAGCAGCCCGGGGCAATTCTCGAACTCATGGCGGGGCTGGAGCGCGCCGCGGCCCCGGGTACGCGCTGGAACTACAGTACCGGTGAAACCTCGGTGGTGGGCGCACTGGTCAATGCCGCCACCGGTGAGAGCGTGGCGGACTACCTGTCGCGGAAAATCTGGCAGCCGTTCGGGATGGAAACCGACGCCAACTGGTGGCTGGATGCGCCGGGCGGCCAGGAAATCGGCGGTAGCGGCCTGTCGGCCACCCTGCATGACTATGCCCGCTTTGGCCTGTTCATGCTCAACAATGGCGAGATCGACGGCGAGTCCATCCTGCCGCCGGGCTGGGTGCAGGAGGCGACCGCCTGGCCCACGATCGGCGGCGAGCTGGTCGACTACGGCTACATGTGGTGGCTGCTGGATGAGGGCGCCTACGCCGCCATCGGGATCTTCGGCCAGTTCATCTATGTGCATCCCGAGGACAATCTGGTTGTTGCGATGTGGGGTGCGCAGCCGAAGCCCGTGGGCAAGGACGCGGTGGACGAATACCTGTTCTTCAACGCTCTGGCTGCGGCGCTGCGCTGACGGCAGCAGGCACGGACCGGTGAGCGAGACCCCGAGAGACAAATGGAGCGCCCGCTTCAGCAGCCGGCTCTCTCGCGGTGACTCACTTTTACAGCGGGCGGTTCCAGCCCTCCTGCACTTCCCCGGAGCGTTCACGCCTTCTCTGGATGGCTACTCGCCGCACGTGTACCGCATTTGAGGTATGCCGTTACCGTGGTAAAGGTATAGGGTGCCCCCACAACGAGTGTTGGTATTCAGCATTTCGATAATAAGGGGTCGTCGATCATGAAGAGTTTTGCGTCCAAACCGGTGCATCATCAGTTCCCGAAAATGCTCCTGGCCGCCGCTGTGCTGGCGACCAGCCAGGCGCAGGCTCAGGGGCTCGAAGAAGTTGTCGTTACCGCCCAGAAGCGCGAGCAGTCGCTGCAGGATGCGCCGATCGCCATTACCGCGTTCGGCCAGTATGAACTGCAGCAGCGCGGTATTCGCGACCTGGTCGACCTCGGCACCATCGCGCCCAACGTCAAGGTGGCACCGCTGCCGTCGAACACGGCCAAGGCGACCGTGGCCATTCGCGGCTCGGTGACTTCCAACCCGGGTATTTACTGGGAGCCCACCGTCGGCATTTACCTTGATGGCGCCTATGTGGGCAAGTTCTCCGGCAACGTGTTCAAGCTGGCAGAAGTGGAGCGCATTGAAATCCTGCGCGGCCCTCAGGGCACCCTGTTCGGGCGCAACACCTCGGGTGGTGCGGTCAACGTGGTCACGCAGAAGCCCACCGGTGAACTGGGTGGCCGCCTGCGCGCGAGCGTGGGTAATTTTGGCTACACGGAGCTGGATGGGAGCCTGAACCTGCCCCAGCTGGACCTGGGCGGTGCCGGGAACCTGAAGAGCCGTGTCAGCCTCTCCTGGGATGATCGCGACGGCTTCTACGACAACGTTCCGGCTGCCCCCGGCACGACCATTACGCACCCCTTTACCGGCCAGCCGATACCGGCCAACCCGCCCGGTGCCGAGGATGAGCAAAACGCGGCCTCAAGCACCGTGGCCCGCCTGGACTTGCTGTGGGACATGAGTGACAGCCTGTCGGTCAGGTATTCGCTGGATGAGGTCGATGTCGAAAATACCCCGGGCAAGCCCCAGTTCACCAGCTTCGACCCCACCAGCCTGGTGTTCGGCTTCCCGCTTCCGGGAGATCTCGCCCAGTTTCTTACCAGCGAGACGGATAACCTCGAGGCCAACAGCATTGACGCCGATGTGTATGAGGAGTTCGACTCCACCAGCAATACGCTGACCGTGGACTACGACCTGGGCAATGCTGGTATTCTGGGTGATGCCTCGGTCAAGTATGTCTACAATCACCGCGAGCTGAGCTTTGCCCAGAGCCTGGATAACGATGGCACGCCATTTTCTCTCTTTCACTCGAAGATCAACGAAGAGTACACCCAACAATCACACGAAGTGCAGCTTACCGGCTCACATGAGCGGGTGAACTATGTCATGGGCCTGTATTACTTCGAGGAAGACGCGGATGTATATAACCCGCTGCAGCCTCTGAACTCGTTCTTTGGCCCGCTGCTCTCACGCAATGCCTATGGCCTGGAATCGGATCAGTTCGCGATCTATGGCCAGGCCGACTGGCGCCCACCGGTGCTGGATGACCGCCTGACCATAACCGCGGGCATTCGCTGGACGGAGGAAGAGAAAACCGTCTACATCGACCATCCGAACGACAACCCGCCCTTTGCCGGCGAAAACACCGACGATTACAGCAATGTGGCGCCCACGTTGATCTTCAGCTATGAATTCAGCGATGAGTTCAATGCCTATGCCAAGTATGCCAAGGGCTGGAAAGCCGGTGGTTTCAACGGCGAGGCGGGCAGTATTGAAGATTTCAATGTCGGCTTCGATCCGGAAGAAATCGACTCCTACGAAATTGGCTTCAAGAGCCGCTGGCTGGACAACACACTGCAGTTGAACGGGGCCGCCTTCTATAACGACGAGTCGGATATCCAGTTGTCAGTGTTCATACCGCGCGACGGCGGTGTTGCGTCGGTGATTGAGAACGCGGGCGAGTCGGTGAAGCAGGGTCTTGAATTGGAAGTGGTATACATGCCCACTGCTGACCTGACGCTGAGTGCAAACTATGGCTACCTCGATTCCGAATTTACCGAGTTCCTTGAGTTCGACCCGGTACTGGGCGAAACCGTCGACGTATCCGATCAACGCTTCACCCAGTATACGCCGGAGAACACAGTCAACCTCAGTCTCGAGTACACCATGCTGCGCGGTGAGTATGGCGAACTGACAGGTCGTCTGGACTACAGCTACAACGACGAGTACACGCCTTACGTGAAGCCGGAGCAGAAAGCCGTATCGGACATCGACGGCTACGGTACCCTCAATGGCCGCCTGACTCTGATGAACATCCCGGTGGGCGATAACCAGCTGCAGGTGGCGCTGTGGGGGAAAAACCTGCTGGACGAGGAATACCGCGTCAATACGGTCCCCTTCGGCCCGTTCACGGTGAGCTTCTTCGGTAATCCCCGCACCTACGGGCTTGAAGCGCAGTACACCTTCTGACCATGACCGGTGCCCGGCAAGACGATGCGTTTTCCCTGTGCCCACTGCCCGGCAGTATTGGTGTCGAGGTCATTGGCCTGGATGCCGACAGGGAGATTTCCGCCGAATCGGCCGGCAGGCTGCGAGAGATTTGGCTGGATGCCGGTGTGGTTCTGTTGCGGGGCATTGCTACCTCACCGGAGGCGTTGTTGCGTATTTCCCGCTGCCTGGGTGAGCTGGAGCCGCATCCGATAGAACATTTCAGATTGCCCGAATACCCCGAGCTGATTCTGCTCAGCAATGAGAAGGAGCTCACCGGTCCGGTGTATGAATTTGACGGCGTGGCGACCTACGGGCACATTCCCTGGCACACGGATCTCGCGTTTACCACCACCCCGAATGCGGGCGCGGTGTTGCGCATGGTGCGCAACAGTGAGCACGGTGGGCAAACCGGCTGGATAGATACCGCTCTGGCATATGAGGCGTTGGATGCAGACACGCGCCAGCGCATCGAAGGCCTGGAAGCTCGCTACATTTTTTCTCCGGACCTCGAGGGCATGCGATTCAACAAACCCGGCGGTTCGCTGCTTCAGGGTACGATAAAGGACCTTCCCAGTTTCCCTCCCGTTATTCACCCACTGGTCTGGCGGCACCCGGAAACCGGCCGGCGCATTCTCAATATCAGTACACTCAATATCCAGGGCGTGGAAGGCATGCCGGAAGCGGAAAGTGATGCGTTGATACAAAGCCTGGTTGAGCACGCCCTGCAGCCGCGCTTCCGCTATATTCACGCGTGGAAGAACAACGATGTGATCGCCTGGGACAATCGGCGCACCATGCACATGGCCTTCGGGCACCCGGTAGCCGAGACGCGGATTGTACAGCGCAGCACGATCCGCGGCAGCGTCAAGATGGGGCGCAGTCTGGATGACGAAGAGGTACAAAGCGCATGAGTGACTACGATCTGGTAATTCGCGGAGGTACCGTTCTGGATGGCGGCGGTGGTGCGCCGCAGGCAGTGGATGTGGCAGTAGCAAACGGCGTCATTGCCGCGCTCGGTCGCGACCTGCCCGCAGGACGAGAGGAAATCGATGCGCGGGGCCTGCTGGTAACGCCGGGATTCGTGGATGTGCACACGCATTACGACGGCCATGTGACCTGGGAGAACCGCCTGCAGCCGTCGTCCAGCCACGGGGTGACCACCGCCATCATGGGCAACTGCGGGGTGGGATTTGCGCCGTGCCGACCGCAGGATCACGATACGCTGATCCGCCTGATGGATGGCGTGGAGGATATTCCATTTCCGGTATTGGCGGAGGGTTTGTCCTGGAACTGGGAGAGCTTTCCGCAATACCTGGAAGTCCTGGCCAGCCGACGCTACGACATGGATGTGGGGGGCTATCTGCCGCACGCCGCGCTGCGTGTCTATGTCATGGGGGAGCGCGGTGCCCGTCGCGAACCTGCCACAGCAGACGACATTGAGCGCATGTGTGAATTGCTGGAGGAGGCGCTGGAGGCGGGTGCCATGGGCATTGGTACCTCGCGTACGCTGTTCCACCGCGCCAGCGATGGCACACCGATCCCGACGCTGGACGCCACCAATGAAGAGTTGCTGGCGCTGGCGCGCACCCTGCGCAAGGCGGGCAAGGGCGTGTTCCAGATCGTCGAGGATGTGCACCTGCCCGGCAAGGATGTCAGTGTGCTGCGGCAACTCGCGGAGGCCTCCGGGCGGCCGTTGACCTTCTCCATGGGAACCGGCAATAGCGGGCCGCAGATCTGGCCGCAACTGCTGCGGGGGCTGGAGGAAGCCAACGCAGCGGGAATTACCATCAAGGGCCAGGTGATGCCCCGGGCCATCGGTATGATGCTCGGCGTTGAGCTGACTCTCAATCCGTTCTACACCACCGAGGGTTACCGGGAGGTCGCCGATTTGCCCCTGGCCAGGCGCCTGGAGGCGCTGCGCGACCCTGGACGCCGTGCCCGTATCCTGGCGGAGCCCACAGACCCGGATCCGGCCCTGGTGCTGGGCCGGATGGTGCGCAACTTCGATTATATGTTCCAGCTGGGCGACCCGCCTGACTACGAGCAGCCCTGGGAGCAGAGTATTGCTGGTCGCGCACAGGCGCAGGGTTGCAGCGCGGCTGAGCTCGCCTACGACCTGATGATAGAGGGTGAGCGCGGCGCGGTGCTGTATCTGGCCATGGCCAATTATGCCGATGGCAGCCTGGATGCGGTGGGCGAGATACTGCGACATCCCGACGTGTTGCCGGGGCTCGGCGACGGTGGTGCGCATTCGTCCACGATCTGCGACGGCAGTTATTCCACATTTGCCCTGACCCACTGGGGCCGGGATCGTCCCGCCGGGCGCATTGCCTTGCCGGAGCTGGTGCATCGCTTGAGTCGCGCCACCGCTCTCACCATGGGCCTTGAGGACAGGGGGCTACTGGCGCCGGGCTACAAGGCCGATATCAATGTGATTGATTTTGACCGCCTGGCCCTGCGCGTGCCTGAAATCACCTATGACCTGCCCGGTGGCGGGCGGCGCCTTGTGCAGCGCGCCGAGGGCTACGTGGCGACGCTGGTCAACGGTGTGCCGGTCTATCGCAACGGGCAAGCGACGGGGGCACTCCCCGGCCAGCTGATCCGCGGTCAGCAGGGCGCGCCGCAAACTGCGTGAAAGCGCCGGTTTTCATCCGGTGCCCGCCTGTCACGCTGCCAGATTCGCATCTACCGCATCGAGGAAGCCGTACATATCCACCACGGTTTCAGCTTCCGGATTGGTGGTCTTGCCCTTGAGATCGCCAGTGATGGTTCCCTGCGCGACGGTTTCTATCAGTGCGGTCTTGAGCTTGTTCGCATAGTCCGCGAGCGGCTGGTTGCTTTCCCGGCGGGCCATTTCCTCCAATGCATTGGCCACGGCGAAGATCAATGCGGAGGAATTGAAGTTGGCTTCCTTGCCGTTGGTCTCGAGGTAGCGCAAGTAGAGGTCGTGCGCCGTGCCGTGCGGCGCCTCGTACAGCATCGTACCGTCCTTGCTTTCGATCACCGAGCTGGCGGTGGCGAGGCTGCCACCAAGCGCTGCAGAAATGTCGGAAAAGATATCGCCGTCAAGATTCTGGGCTGGATACAGGCCCCAGCGTGGTGGGTCGCAGATCATTTTGCTCAGTTGCCGCGACGGGCGCATGATCATGAAGGAGGGCGGCGGTGTATCCAGGTCCGCCAGTTCCTTGCGTATCTCCAGAATGATTGAGCTGTAAACCTCGTCGTAGTTGATGAATTCCCGCTTCAATCCGAAGTAAATTTCCTTTTTGTTGACCACTGCGTCGCGGAAAACCTGCTTCACCCAGTCCTTGATGGCCTCGCGATCATTCGACATGAAAAGAATGGGGTCGCTGGCTCGTACAGTGCGAGCGTGCTTTTCCTCACCATCGACAATGACTTTGACAATACCGTCTTCCGGTGCTGGCAGGTTGTAGCTTCCATACTGGTCGCCTCCCCCGGCGCTCATTCTGGAGATGGAAACGTGCGCCTTGCGCTCGGGCAGGCCATAGTGCTTGAGCTGCTGCACCAGCTTGAACAGCTTCATGCCCACGACGTTGTCCGGCACACCCCACAGGGCTCGTTGCGGAGGGTTGGAGACAATACGCGCCGCCTGGGCGTCAATGAGTTCGTAGTGATAGGAAAGTCCGGCGGCGGTCACCCTGTCCTTGTAGTCACGCTCGTAGATCTGCTCTATGGCGGCACGCATAACGCCGTCGTAACCGGGGACCACCGTATCCTTCAGGCCGAGGTAGATGTCCCGCCGCTCATCCAGGGCTCGCTGGAAAAAGCGGTGTGCCCAGGCCCGCACCTCTTCTATGCAGTTGGTCGCCAGCATCCACGGGTCGCCTTTTTTCAGGGTCCGGCGATGTATCTCCACAGGATCGCCGCTGCTGCCCACGAAGACTACCTTGGCAACCCCCGTGGCATTGGACAGCTCGCTGTAGCTGAAGTCCAGGCCGCCGCTGTGCATGGTGTCCACTTCGATGTCGCGGTTTTTCCACTCTGGCCGCACGCTCCTGAGGTTGCGGAACTCGATATCCTCGCGTGTAATATTGCCCCCAATGCCTTTGCGAATGGCTCCGTTGGGAGATTTCGTGGCCAACTTGTGCAGCGCAGCCTCCTTGATGTCGGGGTATTTGCCGAGCAACTCGTTGAGCTGACTGCGGTTCACCGTCATGCCTGCATTCTTGACGCCGATGCCATGCTCCCGGAGCGCCTGGATCGCATCAAGCACCACCTGCCCGTTGCTGGTCAGCCGCTTCTCCGCTGAGAGATCCACCTCTACCAGATCAATCTGCAGGCGTGATGTGACGAACTGCTCGAGTATTTTCTCGAAGGCAATTTGCGCCATCTCGTCGCCGTGAAGAATTACCAGTGGTTTCTTGACCACGATCTTGTTGCCCACCGCGTTTGCTCCTGTTGTCAGGCATTAAAGGTCGACAATCTAACTTGCCGGGAGGCAGAAATGAAGGGCCCTGCATTTATTGCTGATACTCTCCCCGTTTTGTCGAACAAGGCAGGGTGGGCCCTTGGTTTGGCGATGTCGGCATCGTATGCTCACGGGTCGATGTTCTGCGGAGAGTGAACAGATGGCCTGTTCTGCAGTGGTGGCAGCCCTGGCGGCTGTGGTTCCCCGTGCTGTCTGTGCCGTGGCGGGCGCAGGTCGGTGAGCGTTCCGCGCAAGGAGAAATGGAGCACACGCTTCAGCGGCCGGCTGTCGCGGGGTGATGCCCTGCTGCAGCTGGCTATTCTAGGCTTGCTGTCGGGTGTGCTGACCGGTGGTGTCATTCTGGTTTTTCGCGCCGCCATTGAGTGGCCGCTGGGCTATTTCCTGCCCGGGGGTGACAGCGAGGCGTTCGAGCAACTGGGCGGCTGGGCGCGGGCCCTGCTGCCGCTCGTCGGGGCGGTCATGCTGGGGCTTTTCCTGTCGAGGCTGGCTGCCGCTGACCGCCGGGTCGGTGTGGCCCATGTCATGCATCGGCTCAATTATCACCAGGGCTACATCACTTTGCGCAGTGCGCTCATCCAGTTCGCGGTGGGTGTCGGCACGGTCGTGACCGGGCAGTCTGCGGGGCGCGAGGGCCCGGCGGTGCATCTGGGTGCCGCGGTTTCCAGCCTGATGGGGCAGTGGATGCGCCTCCCCAATAACAGTATCCGCACTCTGGTGGCCTGCGGCGTTGCCGGCGCCATTTCCGCATCCTTTAACACGCCGATCGCCGGCGTGATCTTTGCCATGGAAGTGGTGATGATGGAGTACACTATTGCAGTGTTTACCCCGGTCATCCTCGCCGCGGTGAGCGCCGGGGTGCTCACGCATGCGGTGTATGGAGCGGATCCCGCGTTCCAGGTGCCGCTGTTGAGCATGTATTCGCTCTGGGAGCTGCCCTGGATTCTGGTGATCGCCGCCGTCATCGGCGTGGCTGCCGCCGGTTTTATCCACCTGATTGACAGCCTGAGCCGCTATGAAAGTCGCCCGGTCTTCCTGCGCCTGTTTCTTGCCGGGTGTTTCGCGGTACCGTTTGCGCTGCTGGTGCCGGAGGTGATGGGGATCGGCTACGACACGGTGAACCGAACCTTCCACGGCCAAATCGCACTGTCCGCACTGTTGGTGGTGGGTGTTGCGAAACTGCTGGTGACCGGAGTCACCGTGGGGCTGGGCATGCCCAGCAGCGTAATCGGGCCGACCCTGGTGACCGGGGCAACGCTGGGAGGCGCAATGGGTCTGGTCGGCGCCTGGTATGCTCCGGATGGCGCGTCATCCGTGGGGTTTTACGCCATGCTGGGCATGGGGGCGATGATGGGGGCTGTCCTGCAGGCGCCATTGGCCGCCTTGATGGCGCTGCTGGAATTGACCCATAACCCCAACATCATTCTCCCCGGCATGCTCGCCATCACGGTTGCGAGCCTGGTTACCAGCGAGATATTTGGGAAGAAATCGGTCTTCCTGTCGGTTCTCAGGATTCAGGGTTTCAGTTACCAGAGTTCGCCTGTTACGCAGGCACTGCGCAGGGTGGCGGTGCCCGCGATCATGGAGCGCAGCATGCAATCGGTGCCGCGCTTGCTGGGCAGGGAGGCAGTAGACCAGGTGCTTGCCGCCAAGCCCAAGTGGCTGCTGATCGCGGGTAGCAGCGGTGGCCCGGTGGCGCTGATGCTGACGGCGGACCTGGTCCGCTTCCTGGAGGAGAAGGAGCCGCCGGATGAAGCCGTCGAGGGTGAGGTGGCCCCTCCGGACATCGATTTACTGGATATCCCGGCCAAGCGTCGCGATGTCGCACCGGTACCTTTCCAGGCCACGCTTGAGGAAGCGCTGAATCTGCTCGAGAGTAGCCAGGCCGAGGCCCTCTATGTGCACCGGCGCTCCGTCTACGGCAGCGCGGTCAGTACCGGCATTGTCCTGAGGGCGGACATTGACAGCTACTACCGGTACCGCGCGCCCTGAGAGGCAGGGTTCCAGGGCAACATTCCCATATGGTTTCACTTGAAACCACTTTGTTGTGGCGTCTATACTCCCTGACCTCGCTGCCCGAGTCACCTGCTGGGCGGCCGTACCTGACAGAGGAGGTGGCCAGTGGCCGACTTGTTTGCAAATCCCATGGGCCTGGACGGCTTCGAGTTCGTGGAATTCACCGCGCCGGAGCCCGGCATCCTGGAGCCCGTGTTCGAGGCCATGGGTTTCACCCGTGTTGCAGTCCATCGCACCAAGGCCGTGGCGCTGTGGCGCCAGGGCGATATCAATTTCGTCAGCAACTACGAACTCCACAGTCATGCCTGGTATTACGGCCGCGAGCACGGCCCTTCGGCCTGCGGCATGGCGTTCCGGGTCAAGGATGCGACCCTGGCCTACAACCGCGCGCTGGAGAACGGCGCCCAGCCGGTGCATGTGGAAACCGGTCCGATGGAACTGCGGCTGCCGGCGATCAAGGGTATTGGCGGTGCCACCCTGTACCTGATAGATCGCTATCAGGAAGGGCACAGTATCTACGATATCGACTTCCACTGGCTGGAGGGGGTGGAACGCAAGCCCGCGGGGCTCGGCTTCCATACCCTGGACCACCTGACCCACAACGTCTACCGCGGGCGCATGGGGTTCTGGGCGAAATACTATGAAGAGCTGTTCAATTTCCGTGAGATCCGCTACTTCGATATCAAGGGTGAGTACACCGGACTGTTGTCCAAGGCCATGACCGCTCCCGATGGCAAGATCAGGATTCCCCTCAACGAGGAGGCCAAGGGCGGCGGCCAGATCGAGGAATTCCTGATGGCCTACAATGGCGAGGGCATCCAGCATATCGCACTCGCCTGTGACGACATCCTCGCCTGCTACGACCGCCTCAAGGCCGCCGGCATGACCTTTATGCCGGCACCGCCCGGCACCTATTACGACATGCTGGAAGAGCGCCTGCCCGGTCACGGCGAGCCGGTGGCGGAACTGCAGTCGCGTGGCATACTGCTCGACGGCAGCACCGAGGGTGGTACGCCGCGCCTGCTGCTGCAGATTTTCTCGGCCAACCTGCTGGGCCCGGTGTTCTTCGAATTTATCCAGCGCAAGGATGACGACGGCTTCGGCGAGGGCAATTTCAGGGCCCTGTTTGAATCCATTGAACGGGACCAGGTGGCGCGCGGCGTACTCGGCAACTCCGGGGGCAGCGGGCAGGACTCCAGCAACAGGAAACAGGAGCAAAAGGCATGAAACTGGCATCATTGAAGAAGGGCCGCGACGGCGCCCTGGTCGTCGTATCCAGGGACCTGCAGCGTTGCCTGCCGGCGGGAATGACCCTGCAGCAGGCCCTCGATGACTGGGAGCAGCAGCAGCCCGTGCTCGAGCGCCTCGCAAAGCAGGTCGAGAACGGCGCCGGTGAGGCCTTTGTCGAGGAGGCCTGCGCCTCGCCGCTGCCCCGGGCGTTCCAGTGGGCGGACGGCTCGGCCTACGTTAATCACGTGGAGCTGGTACGCAAGGCTCGCGGCGCGGAGATGCCGGAGAGCTTCTGGACCGACCCGCTGATGTACCAGGGCGGTTCGGACAGCTTTCTCGGACCCCGCGATCCCATTGTCATGGCCGATAGCGCCTGGGGCATCGACTTCGAGGGCGAGGTCGCGGTGATTACCGGCGATGTCCCCATGGGGGCGAGCCCGGAGCAGGCCGCCGCCGGGATTCGCCTGCTGATGGTGGTCAACGACGTTTCCCTGCGCAACCTGATACCCGCGGAGCTGGGCAAGGGCTTCGGCTTCTTCCAGTCCAAGCCCTCCAGCGCCTTTAGCCCGGTCTGTGTTACCCCGGACGAACTGGGCCAGGCCTGGGACGGCGGGCGCCTCCACCTGCCGCTGCGCGTCAGCTACAATGGCGAGCTGTTCGGCAAGGCCAATGCCGGTGTCGACATGACCTTCGACTTCCCGACCCTGATCGCTCATGCGGCGAAAACCCGGCCCCTGTGCGCCGGCACCATTATCGGCTCGGGCACAGTGTCCAACAAGGATGACGACGGCACCCCGGGTCGCCCGGTGGCGGATGGTGGCTTGGGCTACAGCTGCATCGCCGAGATCCGCATGATCGAGACGATTCGCGATGGCAAGCCGACGACCCCGTTCATGCAGTTCGGGGACCGGGTGCGGCTGGAAATGCTGGATGCCGACGGCAACAGCCTGTTCGGGGCGATTGACCAGCAGGTGCAACAGCAGGGGTAAGCTGGATATCTGCGCGCCGCGGAACCGCCGGGAGTAAATTTAGTGCGTTTTAACTGCGCGGGGAGTTGACCAGTGCCCTGCAGGTATCTATAATCTCCAACCTCGAATTTGGGCTGGTTAAGTTGGTTCAGCCCATTATGAAGTGCCGAGGGGCCTTCATGTCGGGAAAGTTTTGATGCGGGGTGGAGCAGCCTGGTAGCTCGTCGGGCTCATAACCCGAAGGTCGTCGGTTCAAATCCGGCCCCCGCTACCAACACACGTGTCGTCCGCTCCGAATTGGCGGCACGTTTCGCAAAGGCCCCTTCATGGGGCTTTTTCGTATCTGCGAAAAACGTTTTTGAGTTGAGTGGAGTCGGATTGGCGACCAAACAACAGGAACTGCTCGAGCTGCTGGAGCCTACAGTAGCTGCCCTGGGCTTTGAGCTCTGGGGTATAGAGTACCTGTCACAGGGCAAGCACAGCGTGCTGCGCATCTACATTGATGCGGAGGCGGGCATTTCCGTGGACGACTGCGCCAGAGTGAGTGGCCAGGTCAGCGCCGTGCTGGACGTCGAGGATCCGATTGTCGGTGAATACACCCTCGAAGTATCGTCGCCCGGCATGGATCGGCTGCTGTTCCGGCTGGACCAGTTCCCGGAGTTTGTCGGCGAAGTGGTGGAGCTGCGCCTGCGCCGGCCCTATGAAGGCCGCCGCAATTTCAAGGGCGTGTTGCAAGGTATCGAGGGCGAGGATGTGGTGGTCCGGATTGATGACCACGAGTACCTGCTGCCCTACAGCGCTGTCGACAAGGCGCGAATTCATCCCCGCATCCAGGGTGCGGTCAGTGTAACTGGCGAGGCTACGAATGACTAAAGAGATCCTGATGGTGGCTGAGGCCGTCTCGAACGAGAAGGGCGTGTCCGAGGACATCATTTTCGAGGCGATCGAGCTGGCGCTGGCGACAGCGACCAAGAAGCGCTATGACGAGGAAGCCGATATTGAGGTCAGGATTGATCGCAAGACCGGTGACTATGTCACGCTGCGTCGCTGGCTGGTGGTGCCGGACGATGAGTTGGCGCTGCTGGGCACGCAGCTCACCACCGAGGAAGCGATCGAGAAGGACCCCGCGCTGAAGCCGGGTGACGTCTTCGAGGAGGAAGTCGAGAACGTCGGCTTCGGCCGCATCGCCGCCCAGACCGCCAAGCAGGTGATTGTGCAGCGGGTGCGGGATGCCGAGCGTGCGCAGGTGGTCGAGCAGTACCGCAACCGGGTCGGCGAGCTGGTTGCGGGCACGGTCAAGAAAGTGACGCGCGACAACGTTATTGTCGATCTTGGCAGCAATGCCGAGGGCCTGTTGCCGCGCGACCAGCTGGTGGGTCGGGAGACCTTCCGGGTCAACGATCGCGTGCGCGCGATACTGCAGGAAATCAGCGCCGAGACCCGCGGTCCGCAGTTGATGCTGAGCCGGTCCTGCCCGGAGATGCTGATTGAGCTGTTCAAGATTGAAGTGCCCGAGATCTCCGAGGAAGTGATCCAGATCCGCGCCGCGGCCCGGGATCCGGGTTCGCGCGCCAAGATCGCGGTGAAGACCAACGACCAGCGCATCGATCCGGTAGGTGCCTGCGTCGGCATGCGCGGCTCCCGGGTCCAGGCGGTTTCCAATGAGCTGGACAACGAGCGCGTGGACATCATTCTGTGGGACGACAATCCGGCGCAGATGGTGATCAATGCCATGTCCCCGGCAGAGGTCGAGTCCATCGTGGTCGACGAGGACAGCAACACCATGGAAGTGGCGGTAGCCGCGGACAACCTGGCCCAGGCGATTGGCCGCTCTGGCCAGAATGTGCGCCTGGCCAGCGAGCTCACCGGTTGGACCATCAATGTGATGAGCACCGAGGAAGCCGCCGAGAAACATGAAGCAGAAGCCGGCGAAGTCATCCAGATGTTCATCGAGCAGCTGGATATTGACGACGAGGTAGCGGAAATCCTGGTCGAGGAAGGCTTCACGACGCTGGAGGAAGTGGCCTACGTGCCGCTGGAAGAAATGACCGCGGTGGAAGGCTTTGACGAGGACATCGCGGAGGAGCTGCGCGCCCGGGCCAAGGACGCCCTGCTGACCCAGGCTATCGCCTCGGAGGAGCAGCTCGGCGCTACCGAGCCAGCCCAGGACCTGCTGGAAATGGAAGGCATGGACCGCCATCTGGCCTATGTGTTGTCCAGTCGCGGCGTGATTACCATGGAGGACCTGGCAGAGTTGGGCGTTGACGAACTGATGGATATTCCGGAAATGACCGAGGAGCGCGCAGGAGAGCTGATCATGACAGCGCGCGCACCCTGGTTTGCCGAGGAGAGTGAATAGGCCAGCGAGACCTGGACACAACACCTCAAGGCATCAGGGCTTCACGGGATCAAGGAGAATATTGCATGGCGCAAGTGACAGTACAGCAACTCGCAGAGACAGTGGGAGCACCCGTGGATCGTCTGCTGACGCAGATGAAGGAAGCGGGTCTGCCTCACGCGGCTGCCGGTGAAGCTGTGTCTGAAGAAGACAAGCAGACCCTGCTGGCATATCTGAAACGCAGTCACGGTGAAGCCGATGCTGCGCCCAAGCGGATCACCCTGAAGCGCAAGACCATCAGCACCCTGCGCACTACCGGCTCCCAGGGCCGGAAGACGGTGAACGTCGAGGTGCGCAAGAAGCGTACCTACGTGAAGCGCGACGCGGCGGACGCCGGATCCGAGATGCAGGATGTTGCTGCCGCCGAGGCGGCAGCGCGCGAAATCGAGGCCCAGGCCGCGGCGGAAGCAAAAGCCGCAGCCGAGGCCCAGGCCGAGGCTGCGGCCAGGGCCGAGGAAGAGCGCGTGGCAGTCGCTGCCGCGATGGCTGCAATCCCGGAACCCGAGCCCGAGCCCGAGCTGGAAGCGGAAGACGAAAAGGACCTGGACCCGGAAGTCCTGCGCCAGCGCGCCATGATGCGCCGACAGGCCCGCGAGGCGGCGGAAGCCGAGGCCCGCAAGGCTGTGCTGGAAGCTCGCAAGGCCGAAGAAGAGCGCGTCCAAGCGGAAGCGGCGGCCAAGGTCGAGCGGGAGAAAGAGGCGGCTGCACGCAAGCAGCCCAAGCGCCTGCACGACGCCCCGGCTCCGGCGCAGACCGAAGAGCAGCGCAAGAAGGCGGCCAAGGGCCGCATCGACCGCAACTCCCCGGGCGGCCGCGGCAAGCAGCGCGGGCACAACCTGTCGCTGTCCGACCTGGAAGCAGCCGAGTCCGGCATCATGCGTCGCCGTGGCGGGCGCAAGAAAGTGCGTGGTTCGGGTTCCTCCCACGCCGAACACTCCAAACATGGATTCGAAATGCCGACCGAGAGAAAAGTGCACGAAGTCGAGCTGGCCGACATGACCTCCGTTGGCGGTCTGGCCCAGCAGATGTCGGTCAAGGCTGGCGAAGTCATCAAGGAGCTGATGAAGCTCGGGGTGATGGCGAACATCAACCAGATGATCGACCAGGACACCGCGATCCTCGTGGTCGAGGAAATGGGCCACAAACCCAAGTTGATCAGTACCGATGCGCTGGAAGACAAACTGGAAGAGACCCTGTCCCAGCACGAGGGGACTCCGGAGCCGCGGGCGCCGGTGGTTACCGTCATGGGCCACGTCGACCACGGCAAGACCTCGCTGCTGGACTACATCCGCAAGGCCAAGGTCGCTTCCGGCGAGGCGGGCGGGATTACCCAGCACATTGGTGCCTACCATGTGGAAACCGGCCATGGCATGATCTCCTTCCTGGATACTCCCGGCCACGCGGCGTTTACCGCCATGCGTGCCCGCGGCGCCAAGAGTACCGATATCGTGATCCTGGTGGTGGCGGCCGACGACGGTGTCATGCCGCAGACCGAGGAGGCCGTGCAGCACGCCCGTGCCGCCAAGGTGCCGCTGATCGTGGCGATCAACAAAATGGACAAGGAAGGCGCGGACCCGGACCGGGTCAAGAACGAACTCGCGGCCAAGGACGTCATCCCCGAAGACTGGGGTGGCGATACCCAGTTCATCGAAGTGTCTGCCCATACCGGCGACGGTATCGACGATCTGCTGGACGCCGTGCTGCTGCAGGCCGAGGTGCTGGAGCTGAAGGCGCCGCGCGACGTGCCTGCCCAGGGTATCGTGATCGAGTCGCGCCTGGACAAGGGGCGCGGCCCGGTGGCTTCACTGCTGATTCAGAACGGTACCCTGCGCCAGGGCGATATCGTGCTGGCGGGCCTGCAGTATGGCCGCGTGCGCGCCATGCTGGATGAGAATGGCGAGCCTATCGACAGCGCCGGGCCGAGTATCCCGGTGGAAATTCTCGGCCTCGACGGCACCCCGGATGCCGGCGACCTGTTTGCAGTGGTTGAGAGCGAGAAGCGCGCCCGGGAAATCGCCCAGTACCGCCAGGACAAGACCCGCGATACCAGGCTGCAGCGACAGCAGGCGGCGAAACTCGACAACATGTTCGAAAGCATGACCGCCGGCGAGAAGAAGACGCTCAATGTGGTGGTCAAGGCCGATGTGCGTGGCTCCCTGGAAGCCATCCAGAGCGCGCTGCTGGACCTGGGCAACAATGAAGTACAGGTCAACGTGGTCTCTGGCGGGGTTGGCGGTATCGCCGAAACCGACATTACCCTGGCGATTACCTCCGGCGCCGTGGTCTTCGGCTTCAACGTGCGTGCGGACAATGCCGCCCGTCGCCTGGTGGAACAGGAAGGCGTGGACCTGCGGTACTACAACGTGATCTACGACCTGATAGACGACGTCAAGGACGCCCTTACCGGCATGCTGGCGCCGGAGATGCGCGAGGAAATCCTCGGCATTGCCGAGGTTCGCGATGTATTCCGCTCGCCCAAGTTCGGCGCCATTGCCGGCTGCATGGTCATCGAAGGCACGGTCTATCGCTCGCGGCCGATCCGGGTCCTGCGCGACAATGTGGTGATTTACCAGGGTGAACTGGAATCTCTGCGCCGCTTCAAGGACGAAGCCAGCGAAGTGCGCAACGGCGTGGAGTGCGGTATCGGCGTCAAGAACTACAATGACGTCAAGCCCGGCGATCTGATCGAAGTCTACGAAGTGAAGGAGTTTGCCCGCACCCTGTAGGGCGGGCAAAGCCATGGCCAAGGAATACAGTCGTACCCAGCGCGTTGCCGATTACCTGCAGCGCGAACTGGCGCAACAGATCCAGCTGGAGCTGCGGGATCCACGCATCGGCATGGTGAGCATCACCGGCGTCGATGTCAGCCGTGACCTGGGCTATGCCAAGGTCTACTTTACCCGCCTGGAAAGCGACTGCGCCGAAGAGGCAAAGGAAGCTGCGGAAGTATTGAACAAGGCGGCGGGTTACCTGCGCACGCGGCTGTCGAAGGACAGCAACATGCGCAGCGTGCCGCAGCTGCGGTTTTATTTTGACAGCAGTGTCGGCCGCGGCCGCGAGATGGAAGATCTCATCCGACGCGCTGCGGAGGCCGACCGTGAGCTGGGCCTGCGCGAGGATGAAGAACCCGGCGGGGGCAATTAGTGGCCCGACAGCGCAAGGGCCGGGTACTGGACGGGATTCTGGTGTTGGACAAGCCCGCGGGGATGAGCTCGAACAAGGCCCTGCAGCGTGCAAAGTGGCTATACTTTGCTGCCAAGGCGGGCCACACCGGGAGCCTGGATCCGCTCGCAACCGGGGTACTGCCGCTGTGCTTTGGCGAGGCGACCAAGTTTTCGCAGTACCTGCTGGACGCGGACAAGGCCTACGCCAGCACCTTCGTCCTCGGCGAGAGCCGGACCACCGGCGATGCCGAGGGCGAGGTGGTCGCCAGCAGCGATGCCAGCGCCCTCACCCGGGAGCAGCTGGAAAGCGCTCTGCAGGCGTTCCGGGGTGACATTGAGCAGATACCGTCGATGTATTCGGCGATCAAGCACGAGGGCCAGCCGCTGTACAAGCTGGCGCGCAAGGGCCAGGAGGTCGAGCGCAAGGTACGCAGGGTGCGTATCGACGTGCTGGAGTTGCGGGACTTCAGGCCCGGAACCCGCGCCGAGGTGGATGTCTACCTCGAGTGCAGCAAGGGCACCTACGTGCGCTCCATCGCCGAGGACCTGGGAGCGGCGCTGGGCTGCGGAGCCTACGTCAGCGCCCTGCGGCGGACCCGGGCGGGGCCGTTCACGCTGGAACACTGCGTGAGTCTGCAGACCCTGGAGACGCTGAAAGACAATGAGCAGCTGGCGCAGATGGATGCGCTGCTGCTGCCCGCCGACACGGCCCTGGACGCACTGCCGATGGTGCGCCTGACCGAGTCCGGCGGTTTCTATCTGCGCCAGGGCCAGCCGGTTCTGGTGCCAAACGCGCCCCACAGTGGTATGGTGCGCGTCGCCCTGGAAACGGGACAGTTTCTGGGCGTAGGAGAGATATTGGACGACGGGCGCGTAGCGCCGCGTCGCCTGATAGTCACCGGGAGGTGACGCGAACCTGTCTGTAAATCTGCACGGACAGGCTCTTTTTATTGACTGCCACCGGACCGCACAAGCGCGGGGTGGCTCAGGCAGATTACACAAGAGGAAATCGACATGGCTTTAGAAGCTGCAAAGAAAGCAGAGATCGTCAAAGAGTACCAGACCAGCGAGGGTGACACCGGGTCCCCGGAAGTACAGGTTGCGTTGCTGACAGCAAACATTATCCAGCTGCAGGACCACTTCCAGGCACACAAGCACGATCACCACTCCCGCCGCGGCCTGATCCGCATGGTGAACCAGCGCCGCAAGTTGCTGGACTACCTGAAGCGCAAGAACGCCGCGCGCTACCTCGAGCTGATCAAGCGTCTGGGTCTGCGTCGATAGGCAGTACCACATACCGGGGCCCTGCGCCCCGGTAGTCATATATAGCATTGGAGAAAGAATGTGAATCCAGTAAAAAAGACATTCCAGTACGGTGGCCAGACAGTCACGCTGGAAACGGGTCGTATTGCCAGGCAGGCAACCGGCGCGGTTCTGGTTACCGTTGAAAACACCTCAGTCCTGGTTACGGTAGTTGCGGAGAAGACCGCCAAGCCCAACCAGCCCTTTTTCCCCCTGGCCGTGCACTACACGGAAAAGACCTACGCGGTCGGCAAGATTCCCGGCGGCTTCTTCAAGCGTGAAGGCCGCCCCAGCGAGAAAGAGACCCTGACCTCGCGCCTGATCGACCGTCCCATTCGCCCGCTGTTCCCGAATGGCTTCATGAATGAGGTGCAGGTGATCTGTACCGTCATGTCGGCGGACAAGCACATTGATCCCGATATCCCCGCCATGATCGGCACCTCCGCGGCGCTGGCAGTGTCCGGTTGCCCGTTCAACGGCCCCATCGGTGGCGCGCGGGTCGGGTTCAACGAAGACACCGGTTATGTCCTCAATCCGACCTACGAGCAGCTTAAAGACAGCAGGCTGGACATGGTAGTGGCCGGCACCGAGCACGCCGTGCTGATGGTGGAATCCGAGGCGAAAGAGCTGTCCGAAGACCAGATGCTGGGCGCGGTGCTGTTCGCCCACCAGGAAATGCAGGTTGTGATCCAGGCGATCAAGGAACTGGCGGCGGAAGCCGGCAAGCCGCGCTGGGACTGGCAGCCCGCAGCCGTGAACGAAGAGTTGACCGCGGCCGTGGAAGCCCAGGTCAAGCACGACCTCGGCGAGGCCTACCGTATCACCGACAAGGCCCAGCGCTACGACCGCGTCAGGGAAGTTCGCAACGCCTGTGTGGCCGCGCTGGCAGTGGAAGATGGCCCCGGCGAAGACGAGATCAAGGACGTGTTCAAGGCGGTTGAGAAAAACATGGTGCGCAAGCGCATCCTGTCAGGCGAGCCCCGCATCGATGGCCGCGACACCCGCACCGTGCGTCCGATTGCCTGCGAAGTGGATATTCTGCCCAAGGTACACGGTTCGGCGCTGTTCACCCGCGGCGAAACCCAGGCCATTGGTGCCGTCACGCTGGGTTCCACCCGGGATGCCCAGATCATCGACGCCCTGGAAGGCGAGCGTCGCGATCCCTTCATGCTGCACTACAACTTCCCGCCCTACTCTGTGGGTGAAGCGGGCCGGGTCGGGTTCACCAACCGTCGTGAAGTGGGTCACGGGCGCCTTGCGCGCCGCGGCCTGGCGGCGGTGCTGCCCAACACTGACGATTTCCCCTACACCATTCGCCTGGTGTCGGAGATCACCGAGTCCAACGGCTCCAGCTCCATGGCTTCGGTCTGCGTGGGCTCCATGGCCATGATGGCCGCCGGTGTGCCCCTGCGTGCGCCAGTGGCGGGTATCGCCATGGGTCTGGTCAAGGAAGGCAACCAGTTCGCCGTTCTGACTGATATTCTCGGCGACGAGGACCACCTCGGCGACATGGACTTCAAGGTGGCCGGTACGGCCGATGGCGTCACTGCCCTGCAGATGGATATCAAGATCGAGGGTATCAACGAGCAGATCATGGAGATCGCCCTGCAGCAGGCCCAGCAGGCCCGTCTGCACATCCTCGGCCAGATGAATGCCGTGCTCGGCGAGCCGCGCCAGGTCATGTCCGACAATGCTCCGAGCATGATTACCCTGAAAGTCGACGCCGACAAGATCCGCGACATCATCGGCAAGGGCGGCGCGACTATCCGTGCGATCACCGAGGCCTCCGGTGCGACCGTGGACATCGATGACAGCGGTGCTGTCCGGGTCTTCGGCCAGGATAAAATGGCCCGCGACAAGGCGGTGGCCATGATCGAGGAGATCACCGCAGAGGCGGAGGTCGGTGCGATCTACAAGGGCACCGTGGCGCGCATCGTCGACTTCGGCGCCTTCGTCAACATCCTGCCCGGCAAGGATGGCCTGGTGCACATCTCCCAGATTGCTCACGAGCGAGTGGAAAATGTGTCCGACCACCTCAAGGAAGGCCAGGAAGTTGAAGTCAAGGTGCTGGACGTGGATCAGCGCGGCCGCATCAAGCTCTCCATCAAGGAGTTGCTCGAGGACGACATCATCGCTGAACCGGTCGGTGTGGTCGACGACGAGTAGGAGCCCGCTCCGCGGGCGATTGTGGGAGCCCGCTCCGCGGGCGATCGCGCACAGAGTGCGCTCCTACAGTAAAAGCAAATCAGGGCGCTTCGGCGCCCTTTTTTGTGCCTGTCTACAGCAGGCTGGCCACCAGCATGCAGGCGAGTGTGGCGACTACCGGAATCGCCACCGTCACCACCCCGACATCCCGGTAGGCCTCCCGGTGGCTGAGCCCGGTGATGGTCAGCATGGCCACCACGGCCCCGCAGTGCGGCAGGGAATCGAAGCCGCCCGCCGCCATGGTCGCCAGCCGGTGCAGGGTTGCCGGCTCAATGCCCATGGCCAGATAGCTGTCCGCCATGGTCGACATGAAGATCTGCAGGCCGCCGGAGGCGGAGCCGGTGGTCGCCGAAATCATGCTGATGGAGGTGAACATGGACAGCAGTGGCGGCAGGCCGGAGCCCAGCATCAGCTGGGCGAACTGCTGGAAGCCTTCGGTGTGGGTCACCACGCCGCCAAAGCCGATTACGGCCGCGGTATTGATCAGCGGCAGGATCGAGTCCTGGGTACCTTCGCCGATGCTGCGCAGGGCCTTGTGCCGGACTTCCCGGAACAGCAGCACCGCCACCAGAGTGCCGCCAAACAGCGCCAGGCTGGGCCAGATCACCGGCTGTGAGGCAGCGAAGGCGAGCAGTTGGTATCCGGGGCCCGTGCCCTCGCCGAGCAGGGCCGTCAGCACGCGCGGCAGCAAAATGGCTCCCAGTACCAGCGCCGGTGGCAGCAACGCCAGGGCCCAGTGTGGATAGCCGCTCTCGCCCGGGTCGATGGCAATGTGCCGGTCCATGGGGCCGGGCTGGAAGCCTTCACCGCTGGCGATGGCCCGGTGGCGCTGGGTCTCCAGATACCACATGCCCAGCCCGAACATGATCAGGCTGCCGAGAGCACCGAGCCAACCGCCGGCGAACAGGTCAGTACCCAGCGCGGCGGAGGAGATGACGTTGTGGATGGAGGGGGTACCGGGAAGGGCGGTGAGGGTAAAGGTCCCGGACCCCAGGGCCAGTGCCGCGCAAAACAGGCGTTTGGGAATATCCGCCTGCTGCAGCAGCTTTACCCCCAGCGGGTACATGGCGAAGATCACCACGAACACGACGACGCCGCCATAGGTGAGCAGGGCGGTGGAGAGCACCGTTATCCACAGTACCCGGGTCGGCCCCAGCCGTCGCACCATGGCCAGGGCAATACTGGAGGCGGCGTGGCTGTCGCCCATGACGCGGCCGAACATGGCGCCGGCGGCAAACAGCAGGAAAAAGCGGCCGGCAAAGGTAAAGGCGCCCAGGGGGCCAAAGGCGAAGTAGTCACCGAGCCCCGCGGCGACCGGGAGGCCATTGCTGACGATGACCACGGTCGCGCTCAGCAGCGCGGCAAACACGATATTGATGCCGCGCAGCGCCAGCCAGATCAACAGCGCCAGCGCCGCCAGCAGACCGGCGTAGCCGGTCAGGGTCGCAAGTGTCATGCGGATGTTCCTTTTTATACTTGTCCGGGTGTCAGTATACTGTGCGCTCGCAGCCGTGGCATGCCACGCAACCCGACAGGAAGAATACGAATGAATGGTGCAGAGAGCCTGATCGCGACGCTGGTCAACAACGGCGTCAGGATATGTTTTACCAACCCCGGAACCTCGGAGATGCATTTCGTCGCCGCCCTCGACGAAGTCGAGGGCATGCGCTGTGTGCTGTGCCTGTTCGAGGGCGTGGTCAGCGGTGCCGCGGATGGCTACGCGCGCATGACCGGCAGCCCGGCCGCTACCTTGTTGCACCTTGGCCCGGGACTGGGCAATGCCCTGGCCAATATCCACAACGCCAAAAAGGGCCACGTGCCCATGGTCAACATCGTCGGCGACCATGCGACCTACCACCTGCAGTATGACGCCCCCCTGACCTCGGATATCGCCGGTATTGCCGCGCCGGTGTCGCACTGGGTGCACTCTTCCGGGGCCGCGGATGCGATTGCCAAAGATGCCGCGGAAGCGGTGCGCCAGGCGGGGATTGGCCGGATAGCCACCCTGGTGCTCCCGGCGGATGTGTCCTGGGGGGATAATCCCGGCGGTGCCGAGCCCGCAGTCGCGGTTGCCGCGCCTGCTCCGGTCGCGGCCGCGCGCCTGCAGCAGGCGCTGGCGATGCTGCAGTCAGGCAAGCGCACCGCGATCATGCTGGGTGGCCGCGAGATCAGCGGCGAGGTGACGCTGCTGGCCAGTCGCATTGGCGTGGCCACCGGGGCCCGGATACTGACCGAGACCTTCCCCAGCCGGGTGCGCCGGGGTGCCGGTACCGGCATGGTGGAGCGCTTGCCCTACCTGGCGGAGCTTGCTATCGACAGTCTCAAGGACCTGGAGCAGCTGATCCTGGTGGGCGCGGACAGCCCGGTCTCGTTTTTCGCCTACCCGGGCGTGGCCAGCGCGATTGCGCCGGACGCCTGTGAGCAACTGGAGCTTGCCGGCCCGGACGATGCCATCGAGCTGGCGCTGGAAACCCTGCTGGAGTCCCTGGATGCCGTGGACGCGGTGCCGCAGGTGCACCCCCTGGAGCTGCCGGAGCTGCCCGGCGGTGCACTGGACGCCAATTCGGTGGCCCTGGCGCTGGCCCACTTGCTGCCCGAAGATGCCATTGTGGTCGACGAGGGCATCACCGCGGGCCTGGCCTGCTTCCCGCTCACGGCCAATGCCCAGCCCCACGACTGGCTCAACCAGACCGGGGGCTCGATCGGCTGGGGTCTGCCCGCCGCCGTGGGTGCGGCGCTGGCCTGCCCCGAGCGCAAGGTGATCTGCCTGGAGGGGGACGGCAGCGCGATGTACACCATCCAGGCCCTGTGGACCATGGCGCGCGAGCATCTGGATATCACGGTGGTGCTGTTCAACAACCGCAAGTACAGCATTCTGGAGCTGGAATTCCTGCGCACCGGCGCCCGCGGCGGCAAGCCCGGACCCAAGGCCGCCAGCTCCCTGGACATCGGCAGCCCGGACATGGATTTTGTCGCCATGGCCCAGGGCATGGGTGTCAGCGCCAGCTGTGCCAGAACCTCGGAAGAATTCAATCAGCAGCTGGAAACAGCGCTGCGGGGTCGGGGGCCGCATCTGATCGACGCCCGCATACCACCGCTGGCGCTCTGAGGGTTCAGGGTGAGGCGAGCATGCCCCAGTCGGATACCGGGTTCAGGTTCAGCCTGACGTTGTCGATCAGACGGGTGGAACCGAGGCGGGCGGCGGCGAGAATGGCGACCTCTTCGGTATTTTCGTTGACCGCGCGCAGGGTGCGGGCGTCGCGGATGGCGAAATAGTCCGGTTCGAAACCGGCCTGCAGCAGCTGCATGCGGGCATGTGACTCCAGCTGCAGAAAATTGTCGAAACCGCAGGCAATGGCGTCGCGGCAGCCGACCAGGGTATCGTGGATCAGCGGCGCCAGCTGGCGCTGCTCGGGTGACAGATAGCCGTTGCGGGAGCTTTTCGCCAGGCCGTCGGTATCGCGCGCGGTGGCCACGCCCTCAATGTGAATGGGCATGCACAGATCCTGCACCATCTTGCGGATGATCGACAGCTGCTGGAAATCCTTCTCGCCGAATACCGCCACATCGGGCTGCACGATATTGAACAGCTTGCTGACCACCGTAGTCACACCGGTGAAGTGGCCGGGGCGGCTGCTGCCGCACAGGGTTTCCGACAGGTCGGGCACCTGGACCTGGGTCTGCAGCGCCATGCCCTCGGGGTACATTTCACCGACTTCAGGCACGAACAGGTAATGCACGCCTTCGCTGAACAGTTTTTCCTTGTCCGCCGCCAGGGTGCGGGGGTAGGCGTCCAGGTCTTCGCTGGGACCGAACTGCAGGGGATTGACGAATATGCTGACAATCACGACGTCCGCGAGCTGTCGTGCCCGTCGTACAAGCTGCAAATGACCCTCATGCAGGTTACCCATCGTCGGCACAAAGGCGATACGCTGGTCCTGTTGGCGGCAGCTCCGGAGAGCCGACTGCAGCGGTGCAATACTGGTGTAAGTTCGCATATCTACATGACCCCCGTAACACGGTAAGGGCGACGCAAGACCGGAACAAGCTGGTCGTCGAGTGCCGGGAACCGTTGCCGGTTCGCGAGCGGACCGGCAGTATGCCCCAAGGGAATGCCCCGGGCAATGGCTTTAGGGGCACTAGCTATAGGTGTGTTCTGCGCGCGGATAGGTGCCGGATTTGACTGCCGTGACAAAGGCCTGCAGGGCGGCCTGGATGCTGTCGCTGCCCTGCATGAAGTTCTGCACGAAGCGGGCGCTGTGGCTGGAAAGGCCCAGCAGGTCGTGCATGACCAGCACCTGGGCGTCGGTGCCGGGGCCGGCGCCGATACCGATCACCGGGATGTCGAGCTTGTCGCTGATGTCGGTCGCCAAATGGGCGGGAACACACTCCAGTACCAGCAGGCTGGCGCCCGCGTCCTGGATCTCCACTGCGTCCGCCAGGATCGATTTGGCTTCCTTCGGGGTGCGGCCCTGGACCCTGAAGCCCCCGATCGCGTTCACCGACTGCGGGGTCAGGCCCAGGTGGGCACAGACCGGTATGCCGCGCTCCACCAGCATGGAAATGGTATCGGACAGCCAGGTGCCGCCCTCGATCTTGACCATCTGCGCGCCCGCGCGCATCAGCCGCGCGGCATTGACCATGGTCACCTCGGGGGTGGCGTGGCCCATGAAGGGAAGGTCGGCAATCACCAGTGAATCGGGGGCACCGCGACACACGCACTCGGTGTGGTAGACCATGTGGTCGACGGTCACCGGGATAGTACTGTCGTGGCCCTGCAAAACCATCCCCAGGGAGTCGCCGACGAGAATGGTCTCCGCGCCCGCTTCCGAGACCAGGCGGGCAAAAGTGGCGTCATACGCCGTGATGCAGACGAATTTCTCTCCCGCCGCCTTCAACTTGTCCAGGGTGCTAATGGTGATCTTGCCCATGCGTCGCATTATCCAAAGAACGTGGGATTGAAGTAGTGGCGGCCGCTGCGAATGTCCAGCAGATAGTCGACCAGATGCCGATAATCCTGTTCGTCATTGGCCAGATCGATCTCGCTGGCATTGACGATCAGCAGCGGAGCATCATCGTAATACAGAAAAAACTCACTGTACACTTCGTTCAGGCGCTCCAGATAGTCGCGTTCAATGGCCTTTTCGTGGGCAATGCCACGGGCCTTGATGCGGTCCAGGAGTACATCGGTGGGCGCCTGCAGGTACACCACGAGGTCCGGTCGCGGCGGTTCGATCAGCAACTGCTGGTAGACTTTCTGGTACAGCTGGAACTCGTCGCTGTCCAGATTGACGCGGGCAAACAGCGGATCCTTTTCGATCAGGAAATCCGCTACCTGTACGGGCGCGAAGATGTCCTTTTGCCGCTGGTCCTCGATCTTTTGCGCGCGCTGGAACAGGAAGAACAGCTGTGTGGCCAGGGCGGCCTGGCGGCGGTTGCGGTAGAAGCGCTCGAGAAACGGATTGTGGTCCGCGTCCTCCAGCAGGGTCTGGTGGCCAAAGGTGCCGGCCAGACGGCGGGCGAGGGTGGTCTTGCCCACCCCGATCGGGCCCTCCACGGCAATATAGGGCGGCGGACTGCGGCCTTTCAGGTCAACGCCGGTTGGCGGCTTGTCTGCGTTCAAGGCCGGAACTCCCGTCAGTGCTGCAGGTGATAATCAAGGGTAATGCCGCTGTCTGCGAGTCCGTCCGCCGGGCACCGGGACAGCAGCGCTGCCAGCGTCTCCCCGGAAGGCAGTACCAGGTCGGAAGGGCACAGCTCGGCGAGAGGATAAAGGACGAAGTGGCGCTGCGCCATCGCCGGGTGCGGCACCTGTAGCCTGGACGAGCAGATCTGCCGGTCGCCGTACAGCAGCAGGTCCAGGTCCAGGGTGCGTGGACCCCAGCGGACGCTGCGCTCCCGGCCTTGGGCCTGCTCCATCGCCTGCAATCGGTCCAGCAGGACCTCTGCCGGCAGCGAGGTATCGATGGCCACGACGGCATTGAGGTAGTCGGGCTGTGGACCGGGGCCTACGGCGGCGCTGCGAACCACCGAGGAGCCGGCAATGATGCGGATATCTGCCTCTGTCGCCATGGCGTCGCAGGCAGCCTGCAACTGCTGTGCCGGGTTGTCGAGGTTGCTGCCCAGCGCGACGTAGGCGATCGGCATCAGGACGTTGCGGGGCGTCGCTTGCGCGGGCGGCGCCGGCGCGGGCGGCCACCGGGGCCATCGCCTGCCTCTTCGCTGCCGCTGTCAAGCATGGGCAGGTTCTGGTTCTCCGGCAGGGTCTGGAGTTCGGTCCAGAACGCGCCCACATCCCCGGTCTCTTCGCCGGCCTGCTCGCGCAGCAGCAGGAAATCGTAGGCCGCACGGAAGCGCCGGTTCTGCAGCAGTTCCCGGGCCTTGCGGGTGTTGCCCCGCTGCAGGCGCAACTGGAACTCCCAGATCTCGCGCATCGGCATGCTGAAGCGGCGGGGAATGGACAGGGTCTGCAGGGCGCTGGCGATAACCTGTTGCGCGGCGTTGTGCATTGCCGTCATGGGCGGATCGCCGCGATCGCGCAACTGCTCCGCGAGGCGGTCGGTCACGGGCCACAGCAGGGCTGCCAGCAAAAAGGCGGGCGTGACCGACTTGTCGGCCTGGATGCGCAGGTCGGTGCTGCGCATCGCAGCCTGCACCAGGGCCATGGCTACGTCGTCCTGGCGGATTTCATAGTCGCTGTCCGGGAACAGGTAGCGCAGCAGATCGTTCTCCAGCAGTGCCTCCAGGGTGCGTTCGGCATAGCCGGAGAAGAACAGCTTCAGGAATTCGTCAAACAGCCGCGCGGAGGGGATTTCCCGCAGCAGATGGGCGCAGCGCGGTATCGCGGCCGCGGTCTCCTGCTCGATAGTGAATTCCAGTTTGGCGGCAAACCGCGCCACCCGCAGCATGCGCACGGGATCTTCGCGGAAGCGGACCTCCGGGTCGCCGATGATGCAAACGCTGCGCTGTTCCAGGTCCTGCATGCCGTGGACGTGGTCATAGACGGCGAAGCTCGCAGAGTCGTAATAGAGGGCGTTCACCGTGAGGTCGCGGCGGACGGCATCCTCTTCCAGCGTGCCGAACACATTGTCGCGCAGCAACAGGCCCTGATCGGACTGGTGTGACTGGGCCTTGCCGCGACCGGAGTCCGGTTCGCTGTCATGGTGGCCGCGGAACGTGGTGACTTCGATGACTTCGCGCCCGAAACGCACATGGACGATGCGGAAGCGACGGCCGATGATGCGTGAATTGCGGAATATCGCGTGCACTTCCTCCGGCGTGGCATCGGTGGCGATATCGAAGTCCTTGGGGTGGCCGCCCAGCAGGAGGTCGCGCACGGCGCCGCCGACAAGATAGGCCTGGTGGCCGCTGCTGCGCAGCCGCGCCATGACTTTCAGTGCGCCGTCACTGATGTTCCTGCGGGATATGCAGTGCTGATCCCTGGCTATGACCTTCAAGCGATAGTTGCCTTGTGCGAGACGAAAAACAGGGCGCAGTTTAGCACAAAGGCTCGATTCCGGTGAGGTGGGAGAGCAACGGGAAGCAAGTGACGGGGAAGACAGCTGCCTTCCCCATCCAGGTCACAGTTGAACATTATTGTTATGCGGGCAATGCTATTGTTTTTGTTAAAGCCGTCAGGCCTGAAATTGAGGGGGAAGAATTCTTCCCCGTCCAGGTCCATAGTATCTCTGTTATTGTTATTGCGGCGTTTGGTGTTATTTTTATTGTTGCTGCCACCCGTATAAATGCAGGTGCCGTGCCACAAACTTATTAGGTGTTTTAAATCAAAGGGTTACCTGAAAGCAAGAAGTTTGGTGCTCGCCTAATTCCCGTTAGTTGTTACGCTTCTACTCCCCCCGGTGTTACAGCGCGCGAGGGTGGTAACGCTCAGGAAGCCGCTTTCCGGCGCCGGCCACTGCCGCTCGAGCTTTTCTTGCGCGGAATTTCAAAGCGCTGGCGGCGCTCCCACAGGCACTTGCGGCTGATGCCCAGTTTCTGTGCCAGCTCTGTTTCGCTCATTGAGTCCTGGTGTTCCAGCACAAAACGCTGGAAGTAATCCTCCAGTGACAGGTCTTCGGTGGGATCCGAGGTGATACTGCGCGGGGTGTGCAGCGCAGGAACCTGTACACTGTTGCTGCCATGTCCGCGAATCCGGTTGATATTGACCAGTTCGAGGTCAATGCCCAGGGCGTCGTTGTCGATTTCGCTGGTTTCCGACAATACCACCGCACGCTCTATGGCATGCTCCAGTTCCCTGACATTGCCCGGCCACTGATAGGTGGTAATTGCCTGGATGGCGCGAGGAGACAGCTCCATGGGGCCCTTGTCGAGGCGCTGGGACTGTACCTGCAGCATCATCTCGGCCAGGTGCAGGATGTCCTTGCCACGCTCGCGCAGTGGCGGCAGATGCAGGCGCAGCACATTGATCCGGTAGTACAGGTCCTGGCGGAACAGGCCCTCCGCCGACAGTACGTGCAGATTGCGGTGGGTGGCACAGATCAGCCGCACATTGACCTTGCGGGAGTGAACCGAGCCGATGCGGCGGATCTCCCCCTCCTGGATGAAGCGCAGCAGGCGTGCCTGCGCTTCCATTGGCAGCTCGCCGATTTCGTCCAGGAACAGGGTGCCACCGTCGGCGGCCTCGATCAGCCCCATGCGGCTGGCGTTGGCGCCCGTGAACGCGCCTTTCTCATAGCCGAACAGTTCCGATTCGATCAGGGTGTCGGGGATGGCCGCGCAGTTCACGCAGATCAGTGTTTTATCGGCGCGTTTGCTGTGCTCGTGCACACTGCGGGCGACAAGTTCCTTGCCGGTACCGGTTTCGCCCAGTACCAGCACCGTGGAATCGGTGGGAGAGACTTTGCGGATGTGCTCGGACAGGGTCACCATGGCGGGACAGTTGCCGATAATGCCGGTGACGCGGTTGCTCGCATTGGCGACGGCTGCGGGCGCTCCCTTGCTGGTGGGGTGGTCGGCGATAATCCGCTCCACGGCCGCGACCATGTCACCGTGATCAAACGGCTTGGCGATATAGTCCACGGCCCCCATGCGCATGGAGTCTACTGCCGAGCGCAGGCTGGCGTAGCTGGTCATGATCAGCACCGGCACCTCGCCCGCTTTCTTGATCAGGTCGGTGCCTGGTGCCCCGGGGAGGCGCAGATCGGAAATAATGAGGTCGAAATCGGTCAGGCTGTGCTTGGATTCGGCTTCCTGTACTGACGCGGCCTCCGCAACCTGGTAATCATGGCGCTCGAGCAGGCGCCGCAGGGCGGTCCTGATAACCGACTCGTCTTCCACCACCAGAATCTGATGCATGCAGTGTTACCTCTCGGAAGCAGGGTTCCCAACATACTCCTGTGAGTGTTCTTTTTCCAGTCAGAACAGTAGCTTGTGTGTCACCCCGGGTTACACCCGGAATTCGCTACCGTAGCTGCACAGCGGCAGTTGCAGTATGACCCGGGTGCCCGGACGTTCCGGCGGCCCCACCGGGCTCTGGATCAGAACGCTGCCGCCCATGTCTTCCATGATGCTGTAGACCAGCGCGAGCCCCAGCCCGGTGCCCTCGCCCGGTTCCTTGGTAGTGAAAAAAGGCTCAAAGACCTGGCTCTGCAGGTTCGCGGGTATGCCGCTGCCCTCGTCCTCCACCTCGATGCTGGCCCTGCCCTCGCTACTGTTGGCGCGTACCTGTACCGTGGCCCCGGGTTCGCTGGCATCGCGGGCATTGCCGAGCAGGTTGACGAAGACCTGCAGCAGGCGCTGGGCGTCGGCCAGTACCAGCAGCTCCCGGTGGCAGTGGTTGTGGAACTGCAGTGGCCTGGCCTGGTGGTCCAGCTGCAGCAGGTGGATGGCCTCATCGACACAGTCCGCGAGGTTGCAGGGCTCCAGGTGGATATCCCCGGCGTCGGAGCCAACATGGGAGAAATTCACCAGCGAGTCCACGATCCGGCTGATGCGCCCGGTCTGCTTCAGGATATCGCGCGCGGTTTCCTGCACCTCGACTGGATCCTCGACATACTCGAGGTTTTGCGCCAGGCAGGCGATGCCGGTGATGGGGTTGCCAATCTCGTGCGCCACGCCCGCCGCAAGACGGCCGATGGAGGCCAGGCGTTCGCTGTGCAGAAGCTCCTGCTCCAGCCGCTCATAGTCGGAGATATCTTCCACCAGCACGATCTGGTCGCCATCCGGGTCACCGCCGGCGCTGGCCTTGTGCAGGCTGATCCAGCGCGAGATGCCGTCTCCCAGGGCGACTTCACGCTTGAGGATGGTATCGGCGTCCTCGCGCAGGAAATTGGCAATGATCTGGCGCCAGGGTGTGGGCAGGGAGTCGAGCACCGAGCCCAGCACGGCGGAGGAGGGGATATCGGTGATCCGCTGCATGCTGCGGTTCCACAGTAGCAGCTCGCCGTCGGGCGCCAGCGAGCAGACGCCGATAGGGAGGTTGTCCAGGGTTTGCCGGTAGTGCCGGCGCAGGTTGTCCAGCTCCGCCGCCAGGCCGGTAAACTGGCCGCCGGCCTCATCCAGCCGGCGTTCAATCAGGAAGATATCTTCGGTGCTGCCGCCCGGTTTGGCGGCGAAGGGGATACAGCGGTTGACGATACTGTAGGCAACCGCCGGCCCCAGCAGCCCGGAGAGGTTGGCCTCTATGCGGCTGCGCAGGCGGCGCAAGGCATAGGGGCGAATCTCGCTCTCGTCAAACTGCAGTTCTTCCAGCGCCCTGGCGACCTCCGAGTGGGCAGTGGCCTCGCCCAGGGACCCCGCCAGGCGCTCGCTGAACTCACCGGCACTGTGCACGGTGAGGGTGCGGCGGGAGGGACGATTGAGCACATCCATGGAGCAGATTTCCGCCGCCACTCGCTCCTCTTCGGTGGTCCTGGACAGCAACGACACGGTTGCAAACAGGGCCAGGTTGACCATCAGTGCGGTCAGGCTGGCCACGGCCCAGGCATTGTCACTGCCGCTAAACCAGTGGCCCGCTGCCAGCTCCAGCCAGTCTGGCTGGGGGATGCCCAGGGCCGGCAGGAGCAGCAGCAGGAACCAGGTCAGCAGGCCACCGACCAGGCCGCTGACAAGGCCTTTGCGATTGGCCCCGGCCCAGTAGGGCGTGGCGACAATGCCCGGCAGGAATTGCAGGGTGCCGGCAAAGGCGACCAGGCCGAGCTGGGCCAGGCTCTGTTTGCCGTTTACCGCCATGAAAAAACCGTAGCCGGCAACGATGAGCAGGGTAATCAGGCCGCGCCGCAGCCACTTGAGCTGGTCGTAGAGGCTCTGGTCGGTGCGAATCTGCAGCAGCTGCCGGGGCAGAATGAGGTGGGTCAGGCACATGTTGGCGAGGGCGAGGGTGGCGACAATAATGGCAGTACTGGCTGCAGACAGGCCGGCGACAAAGGCGAGCGCGGCAAAGCCGGGGGACTGCAGGCCAATGCCGATGGCGAGCCCGGTGTAGCCCGCCGGCAGATCGTGTTCCAGGCGCATGCCTGCCCAGGCCAGCGGCAGTACCGGCAGGGCCAGCAGCAACAGGTACAGGGGCAGGCCCCAGCTGGCGGCGCGCAGGTCCTGGGACTCCTTGTTCTCGGCGAAGGCCATGTGGAAGATGTGGGGCATGCACACGGCGCCGGCAAAAAACACCAGCAGCAGCACCCGGGCAGCATCCCCCGCGACCGGCTGCTCGATCACGGCCCGCGCATCGGGGCTCGCTGCCAGCCACGCGCCGAGGCCGGCGAAGCCGCCGAAGACCTCGCCCACCGCGATCCACATCATCGCCAGCATGGCCGTCAGCTTGACCATGGACTCGAATGCTACCGCCGTCACCAGGCCGATATTGCGGCGCTCGGAGGTCAGGTTGCGGGTGCCGAAGAGGATGGCGAAGACGATGATGATCACGCAGAACATCAGTGCCAGCGTGTCCTGGCGCTGCGCAGCCGGCATCAGTCGGTCCGGGGCGCCGGCCAGGATGTGGATGCTGTCTGCCACGGCCTGGATCTGCAGGGCCAGCAGCGGCATCAGGGTCAGGCACATGGCCAGCGTGACCGCCGCCCCCACCCGGTGGCTGCGAAAGCGAAAGGTCAGCACATCCGCCAGCGACGCCAGCTGGTAGACCCGGCACAGGCGCAGCAGGGGCAGCAACAGCAGGGTTGCCAGCAGGAACATGAGCACCACGCCGGCGTAGTACAGCAGGTAGCCATAGCCGTAGCGGTAGGCGAGTTCGAAGATGGCGTTGCTGGCCATGGCCCCGGCAATGACCGCCAGTGACAGTACATAGGTGGCGGGGTGATGGGTGACGGCGCGGGGGAGAATGCCGCGCTCGGCCAGATGTGCGACCAGGAACAGCACCAGCAGGTAGGCGACAATCGCCAGCATGATTTCCGGCAGACTAAAGCTCATCCGGGTACCTGCGGAACTGGTTCCACCAGGCCGCGAATATGGCTGCCAGCCAGAGTACGAAGGGGCGGTACCAGTCCGCGTCCGGCCCCCACAGCCACTGTTCTATCGCAGGCAGGAAAATGAAGGCCAGCCCCATGAGCAGGAGCAGGGCCCGATTGATATACATGTTGGGTGCCCCCGGACGCCGTGGCCATGGATACTACTGAAGCACCAACGGTGGGTAAAGCGCCTCAGTGCCCGACGGTCACGGACGGACCCCGTGAGAGGCTGTGGGGCGACCAGTGCCGCAGGGCGAACTCCAGCAGTTCCGCTGCGCTGTTGACGCCGGCGGGTGGCGCTGGCTGCCCCAGGTAGTGCAGGGCGCGGCGCAGGTTGTCAGGGGCGGCGGTGTCGTCCAGCGCCGGTGCCAGGTTCTGCTTGCTCAGTTTCTGGCCCTGACTGTCCGCCAGCACGGGGATATGGGCATAGCGCGGCTGCGGGTAGCCCAGCAGCGTTTGCAGCAGGTGCTGACGCGGTGTCGAATCCAGCAGGTCGGCGCCGCGCACAACATCGGTAATCTGCTGGTCCGCGTCGTCCACCACCACCGCCAGCTGGTAGGCGTAGAGGCCATCCTTGCGGCGGACAATGAAGTCCGTCAGCTGCTGCCCCAGAGGCCAGTGTTGCCGGCCCTGCCAGGGATCGTCCCACTCGCTGGTAAAGTCGGGCGGCACCGCGACGCGCAGGGCGCCGGGTTTGCCGGTGGCAGGAGACTGCCGGTTGCGGCAGCCGCGCTGGCAGCTGCCGCTGGCGTCGAGTTGGCGTCGGCTGCAGGTGCAGGCGAACAGGTGGCCGCCTGCCTCCAGCAGGGCCAGTGCCGCGTCGTAGGCGGCGCTGCGCCGGCTCTGCCAGAGGATGTCGCCATCCTGGCGCAAGCCGTGTTGTTCCAGGCTGTGGATGATGGCGGCGCTGGCACCGGGTTGTTCCCGGGGGGGGTCGATATCCTCGATCCGCAGTAGCCAGGCCCCGCCGGCGCTGCGGGCATGGAGCCAGCTCGCCAGCGCGGCAAGCAGGGAGCCGAGGTGAAGTGGACCGGTGGGGGAGGGCGCAAAACGTCCGCGGTAGGCCGCTGGTCGGGTCGGGGTCATCAGTCCGGGCGTACGGCTTCAGCGCCGGCCGCCCCGGGATTCAGCCCTTTTCCTGCTTTTCCTTGATCTCATCAAGTGTCTTGCAGTCGATGCACAGGGTGGCGGTGGGCCGGGCCTCCAGGCGCTTGATGCCGATATCAACGCCGCAGGCATCGCAGAAACCGTAATCGTCCTGGTTGATGCGTTCAATGGTGGCGTCGATCTTCTTGATCAGCTTGCGCTCACGGTCGCGGGTGCGCAGTTCCAGGCTGAATTCTTCTTCCTGGGTGGCGCGATCGGCCGGATCGGGGAAATTGGCAGCCTCGTCCTTCATGTGGGTCACGGTGCGATCCACTTCCTGCATCAACTCTGCCTTCCAGTTGCGCAGGATATTGCGGAAGTGTTCCCGCTGCCCTTCACTCATGTACTCCTCGCCGCGCTTGGGCTTGTAGGGCACGAAGTTCTTGAAGTCGGCGTTGGAAGATGGCGTGGGCGCGCTGCTGGTCTTGGTTTGCGCGTTCATTTCTGCTGCTTTTGGCATGACTGTAGCCCCATAGGGATAGGGTGACACGAAAAACCCACCGTAGTGAGTGCGCGGAGCCGGGGCCCCGGCGGCTGAGCGCGGAGAAACTACCAGATATCGTCCTGCTTCGCCACAAAATTCGAAGCAGGTTTCAGGCGCCGGATTTCCCTTTCCCGTGGCGCTAACAAGCGCGCCCGGGCGTTGTTAGAATGGCCGCCACGAATCCTTTTGGGGAGAGATCCATGCAAGACACTCCAAGTGCATTGCGCCTCGCCGACCGGGTGGCGGACATTGAGCCCTTTCGCGTCGTCGAGGTGCTGAACCGGGCCACTGAACTGGCGGCCTCAGGTCGGGATATCGTGCACCTGGCCGCGGGCGCCCCCGACTTCTCCACCGCAGCGCCGATCGTGGAGGCCGGTCGCAGGGCGCTGGCGGAGGGCCATACCCACTACTCCCAGGCGGCGGGCCTGCCGGCCCTGCGCGAGGCCCTGTCGCAACACTACAGGGCCGAGTACGGGCTGGATATTGCGCCGGCGCGCATCTTTGTCACGCCGGGTGCCTCCGGTGCCCTGCTGTTGCTGAGCGCATTGCTGCTGAACCCGGGCGACGGCATGCTGCTGACAGATCCTGGCTATCCCTGCAACCGTCATTTCATGCGCCTGGTTGAAGGCCGTGGCCAGCTGGTACCGGTGGACGCCAGCACCCGCTACCAGCTCACCGGAGAGCTGGTGGCCGCCCACTGGCGCAGCAATACGGTGGGGGCGATGGTGGCCTCGCCGGCCAACCCGACGGGCACCTCTCTCAGCCTGCCGGAGCTGTCGTCGCTGGCGGCCGCGGTGCGCGCCCGCGGCGGCAACCTCATCGTCGACGAGATCTACCACGGCCTCGGCTACGATGGCCCCACCCGCTCGGTGCTGGAGGTGGATCCGCAGGCGTTCGTGGTCAACAGCTTTTCCAAGTACTTCGGCATGACCGGCTGGCGCCTGGGCTGGCTGGTGGCGCCGGAGGCGGCAATCCCGGGTCTCGAGAAGCTGGCCCAGAACCTGTTTATCTCCATGTCCACCATGGCCCAGCACGCTGCCCTGGCCTGTTTTGAACCGGCTACCCGCGAGATCCTCGACCAGCGCCGCGACATCTTCCGCCAGCGGCGCGATTTCCTGCTGCCGGCGCTGCAGGGCCTGGGCCTGGAGATTCCCTGCCCGCCGGACGGTGCCTTCTACATCTACACCGATGCATCCCGCTTCACCGACGACAGCCAGGCGCTCTGCTGGCGCCTGCTGGAGGAGCACGGCGTGGCGCTTACGCCGGGTATCGACTTTGGCCACGTGCGCGCCAACGAGCACATCCGCTTTTCCTACGCTACCGGCATGGAGCGTCTGGAGGAAGCGGTGACGCGGCTGGCCCGGGTGCTGTCCTGATGCAGTTCAGGCCCCTGCGCGAGGGGCGCCTGCTGCGGCGCTACAAGCGCTTTCTGGCGGACGTGGCCCTGCCCGGTGGCGAGGTGATCACCGCCCACTGTCCCAACACCGGTGCCATGACCGGTTGTGTCGAGGAGGGCGCCACTGTCTGGCTGTCTCGTTCAGATGATCCGAAGCGCAAGTACGCCGACACCTGGGAGCTGGTGGCCACCTCCCGCGGCCTGGCCTGTATCCATTCTGCCCTGGCCAACAAGGTGGTGCGCGAGGCCTTCGAGTCGGGGCGCATACCCGGGTTCGACAATTATCCGGACGTGCGTGGCGAGGTGAAGTACGGTGCCAACAGCCGCGCCGACCTGCTCCTGGCCGGGCCTGCGGGCCGGGTCTTTGTCGAAGTGAAGTCGGTCACCCTGTGCGGCTCCGGCGGTCAGGGGCTGTTCCCCGATGCGGTCAGTGAGCGCGGGCGCAAACATCTGCGGGAATTGCAGTCGGTGCTGGATGCAGGGACCCGCAGTGTACTGTTCTTTTGCGTTTTCCATGCCGGGATCAACCGGGTAAGCGCGGCGGGAGAGATCGACCCGGCCTATCGCGACGCACTGGCTTCGGCACAGGCCGCAGGGGTCGAGGTGCTGGTCTGGCGCACCGCGCTGTCACCGACCGAACTGGTACTGGAGCAGGCTCTGCCGTTCAGCCTGGACCCGGCGTGAAGGGCGGAGCCTGCCAGTGCTGACCCCCGACCAGCTCACCGGCCGCGACGACAGTCATCTGCTGGCGCTCGCCGGCGGGCATCGCCTGCAGCCTCAGGCTGCGGCTGCATTCGCGCGCCTGCAGCTGGACGCCGCGGCTGACGGTTTCCAGCTGGCGATTGCCAGCAGCTACCGTTCCTATGAACGCCAGCGCGCCATCTGGAATGGCAAGGCAGCAGGCGAGCGCCCGGTACACGACGATGCCGGCAATCCGGTTGCCATCCTGGCGCTGCCCGTCGCCGAGCGCATTCGCGCCATCCTGCGCTTTTCGGCATTGCCGGGCACTTCTCGTCATCACTGGGGCACGGATCTGGATGTTTACGATGCAGCGGCCGTACCCACGGATTATCCACTGCAGTTGAGTCCGCAGGAGGTCGCGCCCGATGGTCCCTTTGGTCCACTGCACTGCTGGCTGGATGCGCGCATGGTGGAAGGGGACTCGCAGGGCTTTTACCGGCCCTATGACAGGGACCGCGGCGGGGTGGCGCCTGAGCGCTGGCATCTGAGTTATGCCCCGCTCGCGACAAGCTGTGCCGGGCGCCTGACCGCGGAGCAACTGCGGGCCTGCTGGGACTGCGATGCGGAACCGCTGCTGCTGCGGGCGGAACTGGAAATCATGCTGCCAGAGCTGCTGGCGCGGTATGTTGAGGTGCCGCCGGACTGGTGTCCGGAGCGTTTTGCGCGTGCAGGATTGGAGGGCGGGTAGCGGGAGCTGAATGCAGAGGCGGGGCGCGGCCAGCGGCCGGCCCCGACGTGTCTAGCGTTCGATCATCGATGTCTGGTCAAAGTTGCGCACGGCGTCGACGATGGCCTTGCGCGCCTCTTCGGCGGGGCCCCAACCGTCGATCTTGACCCACTTGCCCTGCTCCAGATCCTTGTAGTGCTCGAAGAAATGCTGGATCTGCTGAATCAGCAGGGGCGGCAGATCAGTGGCTTCCTTGATGTCCTTGTAGGCCTTGCTCAGCTTGTCGGTGGGAACCGCGATCAGCTTGGCATCGCCGCCACCCTCATCGGACATGTGCAGGATACCCACCGGGCGGCAGGGAATGACGCAGCCGCTGATGACGGTATGGGGGGTATGCACCAGAACATCCAGCGGGTCGCCGTCATCTGCCAGGGTGTTGGGGATATAGCCATAGTTGCAGGGGTAGAACATCGCGGCCGTCATGAAGCGGTCTACGGTGATGGCGCCGCTTACGTGATCCACTTCGTATTTGACCGGATCAGAGTGGGCGGGGACTTCGATAATGACATTGATTTCGTCGGGAATGTTGTTCCCGGCTGGCACGAGGTTCAGGCTCATGGGTGTTCCTGTGATAGAGGGTTGCTGTTTGGGGGTGCGGAGTATAGCAGGCTCTGCTCAAACCTTGAACGCTGTCTTCAGCTTGCGCGGCACCGCCACCAGTTTCAGCCGCGTATAGATGGGCAGGCCGTTGCGGTACTGCGGATAGGCCTCGCCAACAATCAGCGGTGCGAGATAGGCGCGGGCCTTTGCGGTAATGGCAAAGCCGTCCCGGGTGATGAAGTCCCGGGGCATTTTCTTTTCCCGGTTGGCCACATCCTGCAGCGGTGCCTCGCCGATATGCCAGCTGTAGCGCTTGCCCTTGCCGCGCTGGATCGCGGGCATGACCGCATTCTTGCCCTGCAGCGCGAATTCCACCGCCGCCTTGCCGACCGCGTAGGCCTGGTCGACGTCGGTCCGGGAGGCGATGTGACGCGCGGAGCGCTGCAGATAGTCGGCCACCGCCCAGTGGTATTTGTAGCCCAGCTCGCTCTTGACCATGTCGGCCAGTGTCGGGGCCAGTCCGCCGAGCTGGCTGTGACCAAAGGCATCGGTGAGGCCGGATTCGGAGAGAAAGCGCCCGTCGGCATCGTGGGTGCCTTCCGAGGCGACGATCACGCAGTAACCGTGGCGCTTGACCGTGCGCTGGACCCGGGCCAGGAAGCGCTTGCGGTCAAAGGCGACTTCCGGAAACAGGATGATGTGGGGCGCGTCCCCCTCCTGCTCGGCGGCCAGCCCCGCAGCCGCGGCGATCCAGCCCGCGTGCCGGCCCATCACCTCGAGGATGAACACCTTGGTCGACGTTGCGCACATGGAAGCCACGTCAAGTGCGGCTTCGCGGGTGGAGATGGCCACGTATTTCGCCACCGAGCCGAAGCCCGGGCAGGTATCGGTCAGGGGCAGGTCGTTGTCGATGGTCTTGGGGATATGGATCGCCTGCAGCGGGTAGCCCATGGACTCGCTGAGCCGGGACACCTTGAGGCAGGTATCGGCGGAGTCGCCGCCGCCGTTGTAGAAAAAGTAGCCGATATTGTGTGCCTTGAACACCTCGATCAGGCGCTCGTACTCGGCCCGGTTTTCCCGCGGGTCCTTCAGCTTGTGGCGACAGGAGCCGAAGGCGCCGGCCGGGGTGCTGAGCAGGCCGTGAATTGCCGTCTTGCTTTCCTTGCTGGTGTCGATCAGGTCTTCGCGCAGGGCGCCGATGATGCCGTTGCGGCCGGCGTAGACCTTGCCAATCTTGCCGCGGTGGGCACGGGCGGTCTCGATGACGCCACAGGCAGAGGCATTGATGACAGCGGTGACACCACCGGACTGGGCATAAAAGGCATTTTTGGCTGGCATAGAAATTCCGTGTCAGGCCGGGCCCGCTGGCGGGGGCGTGTTGGCGATTCATTGACGGGCAATGATACGCCAAAGTGGCGGGCTTGTAGACCGCGATGGGCAGTATTACCGCCCGCTACTGCGGGTTGCGGGAGCCGCGTGCTAAACTCGCCGCCTTCGCCAAAGGGAGCGGAACTTGAAAGGGCACATACATATCCTCGGCATTTGCGGCACCTTCATGGGGGGTGTCGCCCTGTTGGCCCGAGAGCTCGGCTACCGGGTCACCGGCTCCGATGCCAATGTCTATCCACCCATGAGTACCCAGCTGGAGGCAGCGGGTATTGTCCTGGCCGAGGGCTATGCCCCCGAGCACCTGCAGCCCGCGCCGGACGTCGTGGTGGTGGGCAATGCCATGACCCGCGGCAATCCGGCAGTGGAGTACATGCTCAATGCCGGCCTTGACTATATCTCGGGCCCGCAGTGGCTGGCGGAGAACGTGCTGCGGGACAAGTGGGTGCTGGCGGTTGCCGGTACCCATGGCAAGACCACTGCCAGCAGTCTGCTGGCGTGGATCCTGGAGTATGCGGGCATGGCCCCGGGCTTCCTCATCGGCGGCGTGCCGGCCAATTTCGGGCTCTCGGCCCGCCGCGGGGGCAGCGACTTCTTTGTGGTGGAGGCGGACGAGTACGACACCGCCTTTTTCGACAAGCGCTCCAAGTTTGTCCACTACCGGCCGCGCACGGTGGTCATCAACAACCTGGAGTTCGATCACGCGGATATTTTCCCCGACCTGGCCGCGATCCAGCGCCAGTTCCACCATCTCCTGCGCTGTGTCCCGGGAGAGGGGTTGGTGGTACACCCGCGGGGCGTTGCGGCGATTGACGAGGTCCTGGCCATGGGTTGCTGGACGCCGCTGCAGACCTTTGCGGTTGACGGGGCGGCGGACTGGGCGGGAGAACTGCTGCGGGACGACGCTGCCAGTTTCACGGTGACCGCGCCGGATGGTGACAGGCGCGAGGTCGACTGGGCTTTCCTCGGCCGGCACAATGCCGAGAACGCCCTGGCTGCAATCGCGGCCGCCCACCATGTGGGTGTGCCGCTGCAACACGCGGTCGCGGCGGTGCGCGCATTCCGCGGCGTCAAGCGCCGTTTGGAACTGCTGGGGCAGATCGGTGGGGTAACGGTGTACGACGATTTTGCCCACCACCCCACGGCTATCGCCACGACCCTGCAGGGCCTGCGCGCCAGCAGCGCCGAGGGACGGGTGATCGCGTTGATTGAGCCGCGTTCCAATACCATGCGTATGGGTGAACACAAGGCGCGACTGGCCGCGAGCACCCGTGAGGCCGACCAGGTGTACTGGTTCCAGCCCGCGGGCATGCACTGGTCACTGGATGCGGTCATCGCCGGCAGTCCGGTACCGGCGAGTCTCAGCACCGATGTCAGGCAGCTGGCACGGCAGGTTACACAACAGGCGCGACCCGGTGACCGGGTCGTCATCATGAGCAACGGGGGTTTCGGTGGCATTCACCAGATCCTGCTCGACGAACTGAAAGCGGCGAATTCCTGATGGTTTCACATCCCCTGCTCACTGCCTATGACGCCCTGGTGCTGCGGCGCCCCTTGGTCTCGCTGGCACTGGTGGCGCTGCTGTTGATCGCCAGTGCCAGCCAGCTGGGCAAGCTCAAGCTCGACGCTTCCGCCGATTCGCTGATGCTGCAGGGTGACCCGGCGCTGGATTTTTATCGTGAAGTATCCGAGGAGTACGGCGCCGAGGATTTCCTGCTGCTCACCTGGCAACCGCAGGCGCCGCTGTTCAGCGACGAGTCCCTGCTGCCACTGCGGCGGATGGCGGATGAATTGCGCGAGCTGCCCGGAGTGTCCTCGGTAGTCACGGTGTGGGATGTGCCGCTACTGGAAAGCCCGCCAGTCAGCCTGTCCGAGATTACCTCCGGCGAGCCGCTGCCGAGTCTCGGTGACCCCGGCATCGACCGCGACCTGGCGCTACAGGAATTCACCACCAGCCCCATCTATGCCGAGCTGCTGGTCAGCAGCGACGGTGAGCTCACGGCCGTGCAGGTCAACCTGCAGCGGGATGAGCGCTACTTTGAGCTCCTGCAGGAGCGCGACCGGCTGCGGGCGAAAGATGACGAGGGAACCCTGACCAGCGCCGAGGCGGAAAGGCTGGAGGAGGTAATCCTTGCCTTCAAGGCCCACACGGCGCAGGCACTGGAGGCGCAAAGCGCGCTGGTGCAATCCGTGCGCGAGATTGCGGATGACTACCGCAGCCACGCCAGAATTTTTGTCGGCGGCGTGCCGATGATCACCGCCGACATGGTGAGTTTTGTCCGCAGTGACCTGGTGCTGTTCGGCAGCGCCATCCTCGGGGTCATGCTGGTGGTGCTGGGGATCATTTTCCGTCGCGTACGCTGGACCGTGATCCCGCTGGCCACCTGCATAGCCACCTCTACGGTCATGCTGGGGCTGCTCGCGTTCCTGGACTGGCGGATGACGGTCATTTCCTCCAACTTCGTCGCGGTGCTGCTCATCATCAGCCTCGCCATTGCCATCCACCTTGTGGTGCGCTACCGCGAACTGCATGCACTGCACCCCGACTGGAGTGTGCACGATCGCGTCCTGCAGACGGTGGCGCTGATGGCGGTGCCCTGTATCTATACCGGGATCACGACGATTGTCGCCTTCATGTCGCTGGTGGTGTCGGGGATCCAGCCGGTCATCGATTTTGGCTGGATGATGACCGTGGGCATCGTCGTCGCCCTGGTGCTGGCCTTCGTGCTGGTGCCCTGTCTGACCGAGGTCTGGCCGCAGGGGCGTCCGTTCGTGTACAAGAAGGAACATCAGCCCCTGACCGTCCATTTTGCCCGGGCCACGGAACATTTCGGCACCACCATCCTGGTGGTCACCGCGATCATTCTCGGCCTCACCGCCCTGGGCATCTCGCGCCTGCAGGTCGAGAACCGTTTTATCGACTATTTCAAGGACAGCACTGAAATCTATCAGGGCATGGAGCTGCTGGACTCGCGCCTTGGCGGCACCATTCCGCTGGATATTATCCTCTCGGCACCGGACGGCGATGTGCCGCTGCCGGGCCTGGAGAACCTCGATGCTGCGGCCGAGGCGCCGGCAGCGGATGATCCTTTCCTGGCAGAGGCCGAGGACTTCGATGGCGACGAGGGCGTTGCCGCTGACGACTGGGACGACGAATTTGGCGAGGATTTCGACAGCTTCAGCACCGGCGAGGACAGCTTTACCCCCAGCTTCTGGTTCAGCCTCGAGGGCATGCGTATCCTCGATCGCGCGCACCGGCACGTAGACCAGCAGGAGGAGACCGGCAAGGTGCTGTCCCTGTCCACCACTTTCGCAGTGGTCAAGGACCTGCTGGGCGACGATATCGGCAGCGTGGAGCTGGCGCTGGTACAGAAGAGCCTGCCGCAGGATGTCGCCGAGCTGATGGTGGAGCCCTACTTCTCCGAGGGCAAGGAGCAGGCGCGCATCAGTGTCAGGGTGATGGAAACCAGTGAACAGTTGCGTCGCAACGCGTTTTTGCAGCGGCTGCACAGCGAGTTGCTTGACGTGACCGGCCTGGAGCCGGAGCAGTTGCAGTTTACCGGTATGCTGGTGCTCTACAACAACGTGCTGCAGAGCCTGTTCCAGTCCCAGATCCTGACCCTGGGAGTGGTATTCGTGGCCATCCTCGCCATGTTCATGCTGCTGTTTCGTTCCCTGTCCCTGGCGTTTATTGCCCTGGCCCCGAATATCGTCGCCGCGGGACTGGTGCTTGGCGTCATGGGCCTGGCCGGTATTCCGCTGGACATCATGACCATCACCATCGCCGCGATCGTGGTCGGGATCGGTGTGGATGATTGTATCCACTATGTGCACCGGTTCATGCGCGAGTTCCCCGAGGACCGCAATTATCTGGCGACAATGCACCGGTGCCACAACAGTATCGGCAGGGCGATGTACTACACCACGGTGACGGTGGTGATTGGTTTCTCCACCCTGACCGTATCCAACTTCAACCCCAGTATTTATTTTGGCCTGTTGACCGTGCTGGCAATGATCGCGGCCGTGATTGGTGCCCTGCTGCTGCTGCCCAAGCTGATTCTGGTACTGCGGCCGCTGGGCCCCGAGGGCGAGCCGGCAGCAGAGGGGCAGGGCTAGTGGAGTGCCGGGCCGGCTGTGGCGCCTGCTGTGTGGCGCCGTCCATTTCCACGGCGTTCCATGGCATGCCGCAGGGCAAGCCCGCCGGTGTCACCTGCATCCACCTGACCGGAGACCGCCTCTGCGGACTTTTCGGAGATATCCGCAGACCGGCGGTGTGCAACGATTTCCAGGCCGAGTATGCTGTTTGTGGAGACGATCGCGAGACCGCTCTGGTGAACCTGCAGCAGCTGGAGATACTCAGCCGCCCGGATTGAACAGGAGATGCCCATGCCGACCACAGAAATGCCCCTGTTCCCGCTCTCTGCCGTGCTGCTGCCCTATGGCCGCATGCCCCTGCAGATCTTCGAACAGCGCTACCTGGATCTCATCCGCGACTGCATGAAGTCCAGTTCCGGCTTCGGGGTGGTGTGGCTGCGACGTGGCGAGGAAGTCGCGCCCGGACCGGGCCAGCAACAGCTGGGTGATACCGGCACCGTGGCCCGCATCGTTGATTTCGACCAGCTGCCCAACGGCCTGCTGGGTGTCACCATCCAGGGTCGGGAGCGTTTTCGCCTGAGTGACACCCGGGTGGCCAAAAACGGCCTGGTAGTGGGCGATGTGGCCCTGGAAGCCATGCCTGAAGCCGCGGCTCTGGATGAAGAATGGTCGCCGCTGCGGGAAATTCTGGAAAACCTGGGGCAACACCCTCACGTGCGCCGGATGGGCCTTGATATCGATTTCGAGGATGCCTGGCAGGTTGGCTACACCCTGGCCCAGCTGCTGCCGCTGGATGAGTCGCTGAAATACGCGCTGCTCAACGCCGATGATGTCGATGAGATGATGGACCAGCTGGATCTTATCCTCAGCGAGATCAGCGGCGAGGGCTGACCCTCGCCCGTAGAGGCCCATGTTCTACCTGGACCCGGACAGCCCACTCAGCCTGCAAAGCCAGCTGCGCCAGAAAATCGTGGAAGCGATCATGGTGGGCAGCCTGGTGCCCGGCCGGCGCCTGCCCTCGTCCCGCAAACTGGCGGCCCAGCTGGGTGTGGCGCGCAATACTGTGGTCCTGGCCTACCAGCAACTGATGGACGAGGGTTATCTGCTGACCCGCGAGCGCAGCGGCATCTACGTCAATGAGGAGGTGCTGGCCCGGCGGGTCGGCTATCAGCCCGGCCATCAGGATGGCAATGACAGTACCATCGACTGGGGAAGACGCCTGCACCGGGTGCCGGAGCGCAAGGCGTTCCAGGCACCGCCCGACTGGCAACGCTATCCCTTCCCCTTTATCGATGGCTACTACGACCAGGCGCTGTTTCCGGTGCATGAGTGGCGCGAGGCCAGTCGCCTGGCGCTGGGGGTGGGGGAGGTCAGCGCCTGGAGCCGTTATCGCGGCGACGCCGACGATCCGCTGTTGCTGGAGGCTATTCGCACCCAGCTGCTGCCGGCCCGGGGGATCCAGGTGGCGGACGAGCAGATCATCGTCATGCCAGGCATTGATGCCGCCCGAGCACTGCTGGCGCAGCTGCTGGCTGGACGGGGCGATGCCGTGGCGATCGAAGACCCCGGATCACCCGAGTGGCGCACCCTGCTGCGGGAGCGGGGCGCGCGCCTCGACTCGCGTTCGATCGACGAGGAGGGCATGGTCCCGCCGGCGTCGGGCCGGCACCGACTGTTGGTGGTCATGCCCAGTCACCAGCTGCCGACCGGTATCACCATGAGCATGTCACGGCGCCAGCTACTGCTTGCGCGCGCCGCGGAACTGGACGCCCTGGTGATCGAGGACGAGCATGCGGCAGAGACCAACTTCCTGGGGCAGCCGCACCCGGCGCTGCTGAGCATGGATAGCGGTGGCCGGGTGATATACCTGTCCTCCCTTGCCCAGGTACTGGCCGGCAGCCTGCAACTGGCCTTTATCGTGGCACCTGCCGAGGTGGTGCAGGCGGCGCGGCAGTTGCGTCGCACGCTGTTCGGCATTCCCCCGCGGAACAACCAGCGCGCCATGGCCTATTTCCTGTCCCTGGGGCACTACGACAGTTTCCACCGGCGCCTGGACGCGGCATTCCGCACGCGCTGGCTGGCACTGCGGGACGCGCTCAATCACTATCTGCCGAATCTGGTGGTGACGGCGCCCAGCCAGGGCGGTACCGCCTTGTGGGTGAACGGGCCCGATTGGCTGGATGCCCGGGTGCTGGCGCGCGAGGCCGGTCGCCGCGGGGTCCTGCTGGAGCCGGTCGGGCACTATTATCAGGACTCCATTCACCCGGAGAACTGCTTTCGTCTCGGCCTGACCAGCCTGGACGAGAGCCAGATCCGCGGCGGCGTGGCCGAGTTGGCCGCCGTCATTCGCGATCTTTCGGCGACCCACACTGAAACCCTGGATGATGCCCGGGGCGAGCGTGTCGGTGGAGCCCTGCTGCGCAGCCGGCTGGCCGGCGCGGAATTGCACTTCACCACGGTCTATGGTGACCCGGCCAGGATCCGCCTGCATCCGGATGGCACCATGACAGGGCAGGCGGGCTACGCCGCTGAAGACTGCGACCGCGGCGAGTGGTGGGTCGAGGGCGAGCTCTGGTTGCGGCGCTGGGAGCAGTGGTCCTACGGCAAAACCCTGGCGCTGTACGTCGTCATTGACGGCAACCAGATCAAGTGGTTTGACCGCGAGCGGCAACTGGTGGATGCCGCCTATATCCAGTGGCCTCCGCCGGAACCCTGATCTGGACTCATCCACGGCGCCGATCTGGCGCTAACCCGGCCCGCCGGCCATCGCTACCCTGCCAACCAGTGTCGAGGCTTTGTCGCCCCGGCAGTAGCACATTGCCGCAGGAGATGTTGATGGCCCGCTTCGCGATCGCCGGTTTGCAGCTGGAACTGACCAACCAGGACAATCTTTACCGTATCAATGCCGAGATACACAGGGTCATGGCCCGCTTCCCCTGGGTACAGATGGTGGTGGTCGGAGAGCTGGCGACCCTGGGGCCGGAAACACGGCACGCCCAGCCCCTGCCCTCCGACATAGAGGCCCAGTATTGCAGCCTGGCCGCGCAACACGGTATCTGGCTGGTGCCGGGGACGTTGTTTGAGCGTTGCGGTGACCATGTTTTCAATACCCTGCCGGTGATCAATCCCGCCGGTGACGTGGTGGCCCGCTACCGCAAGATGTTCCCGTTCTACCCCTACGAACAGGGCGTCAGCCCGGGCACCGAGTTCGTGGTATTCGACGTGCCGGACGTTGGCCGCATGGGTGTATCCATCTGCTACGATGGCTGGTTTCCGGAAACCACCCGCACCCTGGCCTGGATGGGGGCCGAGGTCATCATCCACCCGACCATGACCAACACCATCGACCGGGACCTCGAACTCGCCATTGCCCGTACCAACGCGGCGATCAATCAATGCTATTTCGTCGACATCAATGTCGCCGGGCGCCTGGGCAATGGCCGCTCCATCGTCTGCGGGCCGGAGGGCAATGTCATTCACGAGGCGGGCATCGGTCACGAAATCATCGCCTTCGAGGCGGATTTCGGGCTGGTGCGGCGTACCCGCGAGCGCGGGCTGATGGGACTGGGTCAGGTGCTGAAGAGTTTTCGCGACAGCCCGGTACAGTTCCCGCCCTACCGGGAGGGTCACGCCAGCCCGGCACTGGATGCCCTGGGGGCGCTGCAGGTGCCAGCGCGCGGCGGTCCGGCAGCGGATGTGGAACCATAGGCAAGTCAGAACTGGCCCTATGACCTGCCGCGGCAGGCTCGTAACGTGGGGCGGAAGATAACGCGGGCGGACTACCGCCACGATTCAAGCTGAGGGGCAGGACTATGAGAACACTCAACACAGGCAGGAAAACCCTTTCTCTGGCAGTCGCCGCGGGCAGCGCGCTGCTGGTGCCGGACTACAGTTTCGCCCAGGGCACGGTGCTGGAAGAGGTCAGGGTGACTGCAACCCGCCGCGACGAGTCCATTCTCGATATCCCCTACAATATTTCCGCGGTCAGTGGCGCCAGCATTGAGGCGGCGCAGATGACTGACCAGGCCGAACTGCTGCGCTCGATCGCCGGGGTGGGGATCATTGATCGCGGCTATCGCAACTCGGGCACGGTCAACACCATCCGTATCCGCGGGCTCAACGTCGACAGCTCCATTGTCGGTGACTTCGCGGTGGCATCGGCGCCCACGGTGTCCACCTATGTCAACGATACCCCGGTGTTCGCCAACTTCGTGCTCAAGGATCTCGAGCGGGTGGAGGTGCTGCGCGGCCCCCAGGGTACGCTCTATGGTTCCGGTTCGCTGGCCGGCACAGTGCGCTATATCATGCGCGAGCCGGAGTTCGAGGAAGTCTACGGCAAGGTGTCGGGGGGATTCAGCCGCACTGACGGCTCCGATGGCTGGAACTGGACTACGGATGCGATGTTGAACCTGCCCCTCACCGATACCCTCGCTCTGCGCGTGGTGGCAGGCAAGAACGATTACGACGGCATCACCGATTACGAGAACGTCTACGTGCTCGACGACAGCGGGGTGCCGGTCGCACCCAACGGCGTGTTGGCGCCGGATGCGGTCTATCGCGAGGTGGAAGACGCGGACGATGTGGATATCTGGTTTGCACGGGCGGCCCTGCGCTTCCAGCCCAATGATCGCGTGGACGCCACCCTCAGCTACCATACCCAGTCCGATGACATCGGTGGCCGCCGCGGTACCACGCGCGGCAGCAATGGTGCCGGCGAGCCCTACGGTGACAACGAGCTGGGCGCGGTACTGCTGGAACCCTCATCCCGCGATATCGACCTGGTGAGCCTGGAGGCGGACATCGACCTCGGCTTCGCCACCCTGACCTCCAGTACCTCGCATTACGAGCACAGTGGTGAAGGTACCAGCGAAAACACAGGCTTCTACGCGCAGCTGGGCTGGATTGCCGCGTTCTACTACAACTACCCGCGGCCCATGGCCAGTGCCCAGCGCAGCTACGACGACGAGAGCTTCATCCAGGAGCTGCGGCTGGTATCCAGCACCGACGGCGCCTTCGACTACCTGGTCGGCGCCTACTATCAGGACCAGACCATCAAGTCCGGCCAGGACAGCTTCCTGCTGGGTTTCAAGAACTGGGCCGATGTGGCCTTTGGCCCTGGCGTGGTGATCGACGACCAGGACTTCCTCTACCGGCGCACCGAGGATTTTCGCGACGTCTCGCTCTACGGCGAGCTGACCTGGCACCTGACGGATACCGTGCACCTGACGGGTGGCGTCCGCTACTTCGACAACAAGTCCGATATCGATACCTTCCAGCAGATCAGCTTTTACGAAGGCTTCCGGCCCTCGGCGGAAGCCGACTTCAGCCGGGATGATTCCGATACCCTGTTCAAGATCAACCTGTCCTGGGACATGAACGACACCACCCTGGTCTACGGTACCGTATCCGAGGGTTACCGCCGCGGCGGCGCCAATGCTGTGCCCACCGTCGGTGTCTTTGCAGAAGATCCCGCCTGGCAGTTGTACGATGCCGACTCGGTGGTCAACTACGAGCTGGGGATCAAGGGCAGCAGAGGTCAGCACAGCTATACCGCGGCCCTGTTCTATGTCGACTGGGAGGATGTGCAGCTCAATTCCGCTACCACCAACTGGGCTTTCTTTGCCGTGCAGAATGGTGACGAGGCCACCAGCCGCGGGCTGGAACTGGAAGTGAGCGGGCCGCTGGCGGAAGGCTTGACCTACACCCTGGGTTACGCTTATGTCGATGCCGAGCTCAGTGCGGATTTCCTGTCGGTGGATCCGGCAATCAGCACGCCCTTGGCCAGGGACGGCACCCGCCTGCCAGGGGCACCCGAGCACAGCGCAAACCTGACCCTGAACTACACCCGCGCACTCACCGGGGACATGAACTGGACGACACGGGTTGACGGTTACTATCAGTCCTCCAGCGAAAACAGCATCAGTCCGTCAGCACGCTTCGCCGAAACCCTGGACAGCTTCCAGCTCTGGAACCTGACCACCGGCGTGACGACGGCGTCCTGGGATGTCAGCCTGTTCGCCAAGAACCTGTTCAACGAGGATGGTGTGACCGGTGTTTACAAGGAAGAGTACATGGGCACCGACCCGGACCAGGGCTACTTTGGCAACGGCGCCAAGGACGTGATTTCGCTGCCGCGAACCATCGGTCTGGCTGCCACCTATCGCTTCTGATGGCCCTGGTTTAGGCTCTTCCCTGGGAATGGTTGGGAGCGCAGCGTGAGGGAAGAGGGAGACCTGCTGGAACAGGCTGAGGCGGCATTGCGCCGGGGCGACATGCAGCGGGCGCAACTGCGCTGCCAGCAGGCCCTGCGCGCACAGCCCCGGCAAGCCCGGGGCTGGCTGCTGGCGGCGAAGCTGGCGCAGCTGAGCGCCGACTACGACAGTCAGTGCAGTGCGGCCGCCAAAGCTGCAGCGCTGGAGCCGGATGACCTCGGGATCCAGCTTGGCCTTGCCGAAGCGCTGGTGCTGACGGGCCAGCTGGCCCGCGCCAGGGCCCTGGTTCTGGCGCAGGAGCCCCGCGCTTCCGGGGCGGCTGACTGGGCCGCGATTGGCCAGTTTTATCTGTCGGCAACGGACTACGCGGCCGCCCTCGCGGCCTACCGCAGGGCTGCCGCGCTCGCGCCCGGGGACCCCGCTGCGCAGGCCAATCTTGCCAATGTGCTCGCTGTGACCGGCGCCAGCGGGGAGGCGGAGCAGTTGCTGAGTGAGCTGCTGCTGCAGGATCCACTGGATGCAGACAGCCACTACAATCGCGCCACCCTGCGCCGGGTGGCCGTGGATGACAATCATATTGCCGAGATGACCCGGGCCCTGCGGGGCGGGCCACAGGATGAGGCGCCGCTGTGCTATGCCCTGGCCAAGGAGCATGAAGACTGCGGTGACTATGCCGGGGCCTGGGACTATCTTCAGCGCGGAGCCCGCGCCCGTCGGGCGCGCCTGAGCTACAGGGTGGAGCGGGACGAGCAGACCATGGCGGCTATCGCCCGGCACTTCGATAACCACTGGTTGCAGCGGCAGCGGCACAGTGACGGGGAGCCGGGGCCAATATTCGTGCTCGGCTTGCCGCGCAGCGGTACCACCCTGGTGGAGCGGATACTGGCGAGTCACAGTCAGGTGGCCAGCCTGGGCGAAATCAATGATCTCGCTCTCGCCCTGGTGCGCGCGGCGGGGCCGCACGGCAACCGGCAGGAACTTCTGGCGCAGGCAGCGCGGGCCGACATGGCGGCACTGGGACGGGAATATCGGGACAGCACCGCGCAATATGGTTTCCAGGCGCGGTACCTGGTGGACAAGACACCGCTCAACTTCCTCTATCTGGGCATCATCGTCGCGGCATTGCCCGGGGCGCGCATCCTGCACCTGCGGCGCCACCCCGTCGCCAGTTGCCACGCCCTGTTCAAAACCCTGTTCCGCATGGCCTGCCCCTTCAGCTACGATCTCGACGATCTTGCCCGCTATTACCTGGCCTACCACCGGTTGCTGGACCACTGGCGCCAGCTGCTGGGTGCCAGTGCCTGGCTTGAGGTTGACTACGAGGCACTGGTGGCGGAACCGGAGCCGGGAATCAGGCGTCTGCTGGCTGCCTGCGACCTGCCCTGGGAGCCGGAGTGCCTGGCATTCCACAACAATCCGGCGCCGGTCGCCACTGCCAGCGCGGCCCAGGTCCGGGAGCCCGTACATACCCGCTCGGTGGATCTGTGGCGACACTACCGCACCGGATTGTCACCACTGATCGAGCAGCTGCAGGGCGCCGGGATCAACTGTGACTGACGCCGCCAGGGCAAGCGGCCCCGTGGCCGCGACGCGGCGCCGGTTGACGGCATTGGTGGCCGCACTGTGGGCCGTCAGTGTGGCGGCGGAACCGCCCGCGGGAGAACTGCAGCTGCAGTTTGGCGCGGCAGAGTCTTTCCTGGTGGAAGTGGACCGGCTCGGCCTGGGTGAGAAATTTGCCGGCCAGATAGACCGCCTGCCGGCGCTCACGCTGGAGTTGGCTGCCGATGGCAGTGCGCTGCTACCCGTCCAGCGCCTGCCCATGCCGGGTCCCCATCCGCTGTGGCAGGCCCTGGCAGGGGAGGGCAGCTGGGAGCGCGATGCCCGCGGCAACCTGCAGCTGCAGCTGCCCCTGGACTTGCTGGAGCAGGGTGCCAACTGTATCCACTACGGTGAACTCGCGGTGATGTTGCCGGCCAGTGGTGCCGGGTCCGCCGTCATGAAGGTGACCGGCCAGACCTGTGAGTACTTCAAGTTCACTGCCCGCTATCAGGGTGACGCCTACTGGCGGCAGGGCGAGGTGACGGTTTTGCCGGCCCACCAGGTCCGTTTTCCCGTGCACAGCCTGCAACAGTTGCAGCGCGACACGGGAATCGCTGGCGCTCGCCTGGCGCCGCCGGACGGTGTCAGTGCGGAACACCTCACGGTGGCCGGATTGCTGTTGGACGGGCGCCACTACCAGTCTTCCTGCACTCATGCCGCAGGTGTGTCGCGCGGCTGCGAACAGCTGCCGCTGCCGGCGTTTTCACTGTCCAAGGGGCTGGTGGCCGGGGTGGCGCTTATGCGCCTGGAGCGGCTGGCACCGGGCAGCAGCAAGCGCACCATTGGCGAACTGCTGCCCGCCTGTGGTGGGGGTTGGGACGGGGTTACGCTGCAGCAGGCACTGGACATGCAAACCGGTCGCTACGACTCGCCGGAATATTTTGCGGACGAAGACGCGGCTATCGCCAGCCCCCTGTTTCTGGCGCCGGGGCATGCGGCGAAGCTGGCCTGGGCCTGCACGGCCTATCCGCGCCGGGAAGCCGCGGGAGAGCGTTGGGTCTACCATACGGGCGACACCTACATTCTGGTCAGCGCCATGGCGGCGCTGTTGCGTGAGCTTCGGGACGATGAGCGGGCGGATATCTACAGCGATCTGCTGCACCGGGAAGCCTGGTCAAGGCTACCCCTGGGACCGCTGGCGGCCTTCACCCGGCGCACGGCGGATGCCGCAGCGCAGCCCTTTGGCGGCTGGGGCCAGTTGCTGACGGCGGATGATCTCCTGCAGCTCGGTCTCTGGCTTGCTGTGGAAGGCCGGCAACCGGCGCTGCTGGATGCGGACATGATCCGGGCAGCGATCACGCCGGGCGGAGCGCTGCCCGGGGTTGCGGCGGGCGGCGCCGGCCTGCGCTATCAAAACGGCTTCTGGTTGCTGAATGCGGCCCCGACCCTGGGTTGCGCGCAACCGTACTGGATTCCCTTCCTGTCGGGGCACGGTGGCATCACCCTGGCGCTGCTGAACGAAAACACCCTGTACTACTACGTTAGTGACAACAACGAATTCCGCTGGCTGTCTGCGGTAGCCGCCGTCCATCAGCAGCGTCCACTCTGTCAATAACCCGGATCCCGCCATGAGCCAAGCCACCACAACCGCCCGTCGCACCCTGTCACCACACGGAGAGTGGGCCCGCGTCGCGCTGGCTTTCCTGGCCACGGCGGGGTTGTTCTACGTCAACATCATGCCGGCCCTGGTCGACGGCCTGGTGGAGGGCCTGGGGTTCTCCAACCGGGAAGCAGGGCTGGTCGGCTCGGCCAACGTCTACGGTGCCGCCCTGGGCGCGCTGGTGGCGGTATTCCTGGTGCGCCACATTCGCTGGCGCAGGGCGGCGTTCCTGTTGTTGCTTGCGCTGATCGCGCTGGACCTGGTATCCATTCTGCTGCGCCTGCCCCTGGTACTGGTCGCGGTCCGCTTCCTGCACGGCGCCGTCGGCGGCATGCTGGTCGGCATCGGCTTTGCTGTCATTGCCCGCACGCTCAAGCCGGATCGCACTTTCGGCTATCTGCTGGTGGTCCAGTTTGGTCTGGGTGGCGTCGGCGTCATGTTGCTGCCACCACTGGTGCCACACTTCGGCACCAGCGCCCTGTTTCTGTCCCTGATTGCGTTCAGTGTCGCGACCCTCGCCATGCTGCCGTTCCTCGATGACTACCCCGTGGTGGTGCCCAGTATCGGCGCGCCGCCGCCAGCGGCCATCCGCTGGGCCCCGATGCTGGCGGTGCTGGTCGCCCTGTTTCTGTTCCAGGCCGCCAACATGGGGCTGTACGCCTTCATCATCGGCATGGGCAAGCACTACGGTCTCGGCATGGCCTTCATCAGTCCGACATTGGGGGCCGCAGCCTGGGTGGGCATCATCGGTGCGCTGCTGGTGGTGGTCATGGCGACGAAGTACGGCCGCTGGTGGCCCCTGTTCCTGGGCATGAGTCTCACGGTGCTGGGCACGGCCCTGCTGCACTGGAGTGGCCAGCCCTGGGCGTACCTGCTCGCCAACTGCGGCGTGGGCATTACCTGGGCCTTCGTCATTCCCTACCTGCTGGGCATGTGCGCACACTTCGACCCGGTGGGACAAATGGCGTCACTGGGTGGCTTCGCATCCAAGATGGGCCTTGCCAGCGGTCCCCTGCTGGCCTCCCTGTTCCTGGGTGACAACCGCTACGACCTGGTGATCAACGCCGCGGTCCTGGCGCTGATTCTGTGTTTGCTGGTCATCATGCGCCCGGCGCTGATGCTGGACCGGGAGGCCGCGGCCTGACCCTGAGCGAATTCAGCGGCGAGGGATAATCGCGCTATGCGCTCTTCCAGTGGCGCTGCGACCGGGCAAGGCATGCGCCCTACAAATGTCCAAGGTGTCCCAGCAAGGCGTTGATTTCTGCCCGGCGCGCTTCGTCGGAGATGGCCCTGCCGGGGCGCGGCGTTGCCTGTAGTGCTCGCTCAAGGTGCTGCTTCGCGGCCTCGGTCTCGCCCTGGTCCGCCAGGAACTCGGCCATGAAGAAGTTGCTGTCCATGCCGTGGGGATTAACCTCCAAACCATCCTCAAGGTATCTGGCGGCCTTTTTGTTGTCTCCGAAGCCTAGCGGCCATCCGGGAACTTTGGCGTACAGCGTGCCAAGACTGGTCAAGGCCGCCCCATTCACGGTGTTCCGGTCGATGTCGATCGCCCGTTCGAAGTGCTTGCGCGCCGCCTTGGCGTGCTTGAGCGCGCCGAGGCCGCCTGCGACACCGGCGTAGGACGACTCCACAATGCCGCACCAGGTCAGGGCTTCGGCATCCTCGGACCGGGTCGCCAGCAGCGAATTACAGGTGTCGATCAGTGCGGCAAACTGTTGCTCGCGTTCGGGGGCTGGCGCGACAAAATTGACCTGCTCCCACTGGTCGCGCACGGCTGCCACATCTGCTGTCGGTTCTGCCATTGATCCGGCAGCGGTGAGAGAAAAGGCCACTGCCAGGGCGAGAGACACGATTCCGAAATGGCGCTTATTTGACAAGTATTGCATACAGTACCCTCCTGCAGATTGCCTGCAGTGTAGTCGCGGAATCTTATCTCAGGCTTAGGGGCTGGCGGGATCCGGGTATCGATGTGAGTCCAGGGCCTCACGCAGCGGCTCCAGCCATTCCTCGTAATGCTGCCACTGGTTCATGGCGTCCTGGTAGATGGGCTGGCGCACCTGCTCCGAGCTCGGTGTGCGCACGGCGCGCTCGGTCTCGTAGTAGCGCAGGCAGTTCTCCTCGAAGGGCACGCCGATGAAGTCCAGCATGCGCGCCACCTGCCCCTCCAGGTCCGCCAGGACATCCTCGTGTTGTACTCGCAGCACGAACCCAGGCAGGGCACGGTCCCAGTGCTGCATCAGGGCGACGTAATCGCTGTAGTAGCGACCCAGGTCCTGCAGGCTGTAGCTGAACTCCTGCCCTTCCGCGAACAGCTGCTTGAAACTGCTGAAGCAGCAGGCCATGGGTTCCCGGCGGGCGTCAATGACCCTGGCGTTGGGCAGAATCAGCTTGATCAGCCCGATGTGGCGGAAATTGTTGGGCATCTTGTCGATAAAGAAGGGCGCGCCCTGGCGGTGTATGCGGGTGTCGGTAATGAATCTTTCGCCATACCCGGCCAGCTCCTCGGGCGACAGCTCTGCCAGGACTTCCGGGTAGCCCGGCGCGGGACCCGAGCTGCCCTTGCGTCTCCGCAGCTGCTGGGCACAGGAGAGGATGTTGGGCAGCTCCAGAGTACCGTCGATCTGGCTGTGGGAAGACAGAATCTGCTCCAGCAAGGTCGAGCCCGCTCGCGGCAGGCCAACGATGAAAATCGGATCCGGGGCCGGATGGCCGCAGCCTGCCTTGCGGGTGAACAAGCCGGAACTGCACACCTGCTGCTGGGCGGCCAGCTCCGCGCTCATTTTGTCCGCATCGTAGCGACTCTGGTTTTTCTTCAGCTGATTGCCCCGGGCGTAGTGCTCGAAGGATGCCCGGTAATCACCGGCGTCCTCGCAGGCCTTGCCCAGGGCGAAGGCAACATAGACCCGGTCCATGAAGGAGAGATTGTTGTCTGCCGCCAGTTCCGCCATGGCGGCCATATCCGCCGCGCTGAAACGATAGGTCTTCAGGTTGGCCAGGGAATGCCAGGCCTCGGCGTGCTGCGGGTTGCTCGCCAGGGCGGACTGATACGAAGCAACGGCTTGGTCGAACTGCCCGCAGGTCTTCAGGGCATGGCCGCGGGAGGTCAGGGTAGTGGCATCCCCGGGCAGTCGGCGCAGGATCTTGTCGAAGGCGGCGAGGGCTGCCTCGTAGTCTCCGGTCTGCATGCATTCGATGGCGTAGAGTGACTGGAACTGGGGATTTTCGGGAGCCGTGGCGAGCAGGCGCCGGGCCTGTTCGAACGCCGCCGCAAATTTCTGTCGTTTGCGCAGTGTACGGATATAGTCGATCCTGACCTGGACGTTGTCCGGCGCGAACTCCGCGGCACTCTCCAGCAGAAACTCCGCTTCTTCGAGTGCTCCCAGGCGCGCGCCGATATCGGCCAGCAGGCGCATCGCCTCCACGTGATGGGGCACCTTCTGCAGGAACGCGCGACAAATTTCCTCGGCCCGGACCAGCCTGCCCTGGGCGATCAGGTCCGTTACTGCGACCACCGGCCTGGGCAGGCTCAGCAAGTGGTCCAGTTGCGCCTGCACCCGCTGCTGCTGCTCGCGGGCACCGCGCCGCGCCAAAATATCCAGCTGCGCCCGGTAGCTGGCCTCCAGTGCCGGATTGGCCTGGCAGGCGCGGCTGTACGCGAGCAGGGCCTCTTCATCCCTGCCCCGGGCCCGGTTCAGGTGCCCCTCCTCCTGGTGGGCGCGACCAAAGTCCGGGGCCAGCTGCTTCAGGCGTTCAAGCCTTGCAGCCGCCAGTTCGAACTGTTCGAGATAGCGATGACAGACCGCGGCCATGTACAGCGCCTCGGTGTTGTCCGGTTCGGCAGCCAGTACCGCAGCCAGGTCGTCGAGGGCCGGGGCGAAGGCCTGCGCCAGCATTTTCTGCTGGATGGGTGCCAGGTCCAGCCCGTTGTCGGTCGTGTTCACCAATGGCTCCGCCAGAAGGCAAAAGCGCCCCGGAGGGGCGCCAGATGTGCCGCGTCAGCGCGCATGTCAGAAATCGTAGCTGAGTCTGATACCGGCTGTCCTGGGCCGCGCCAGGGTAACGCGCTCCCGATCGTAGACAAAGTTGTTGGCCAGTTCCGCCTGCTCATCAAACAGGTTGTCGACATAGAGCTCGGCGGTCCAGTCCAGCGTGCTTACGCCCGCGGTGAAGCCAACCAGAACCCAGCTGTCGAGTTCGGCGCGGTTGATGGTGATGATATCACTGTAGGACGACTCCGAGTAGGCGACATGCGGCATCACGTGAGCCCGGTAGCCGGAGGTGAGCTCCCATTCATAGCGCGCCCGCAGGTTGCCCTGGAACTCCGGCGCGAAGGCCAGTTCGTCGCCCTTGCGAACGTCGTCCGTGGGCGTCAGCACTTCGGTAATCTCGGTGTCGAGGAACGAGAACGACCCGGTTACCGTCAGGCCCGGCGCGGCTGCCGGTGCCCAGGTGACGATGCCCTCCAGGCCCTTGACCTCGGCATCCGCCGCATTGTCGGAAAAGAACAGGTTGGCGATGCTGGGGTCGAAGATGGTGGTCTGCAGGCGCTCGATGTCGACGAAGAACAGGCTGCCATTGAGCCTGAGAGTGTTGTCCAGCAGATCCAGTTTCCAGCCCAGCTCCCAGTTGGTGACATCGTCGGTATCGAGTGCGAAGGGTACCGTGAAACCATCGGGGCCCTGGGCGCCACCGGGCCGGTTGAGCAGGCCGGCGCGGAACCCTTCCGACCAGGTGGCATACCAGAGCTGGTTCACGCTGGGCGTCCAGGCGAGGCTGACCTTGCCGATGACGCCATCGGTCTGGGCCTTGTCAGGTGCGTTGAGGAGCGCCGCGGCAACCTGGGCCGGTGCCTGGTCGATGGTATCCAGGGTGTAGGTAATGTGGTCGGCGGGATCGCAGGAGCCCCGGAAGGTGACCTCGCCATCACCGTTGTAGAGGTCGCTGATATCGGTGCCGAACGCGTTCACGTCGGGCTGGAACAGATTGCAGAACGAGGAGTTGGCGCCGCCTTCGAAGTCCACCTCGATGTCGTACCAGCGCGCGCCCAGGGTGAGGGCGAACTGTTCGTTGAAGTCGAAGGTCAGTTCACCGAAAACGCCGTACTGCTGGTCGGTGCGACGAATATCGTTGCGGAAGATCACCCCGTCCGGAAAGGGGCCGGGGTCGGAAGTGAAGCCGGTGGTGAAGGGGAAGTTGGGCGAGAAACCGGTCTGCACCCCGAAGCCGTCCACCCGGGTAGAGCCGGGATAGGTGAAGTCGTTGCGTTCGTCGAGTTGCAGGTCGCTGTAGAAGCCGCCGAAAGTGGCGCGCAGGCGATTCTCGACCGGGGTATTGAAGCGGATTTCGTGGGTCATGACCTCGGTTTTGGTGGCCGACTTCACGAACAGGTCCGGTGGCTGGCAGGTGCCCGAAGGTGCCGCGTCGCCCGGGTAGGACACCGAGCCATCACAGATGTAGTAGGGCAGATACTGGCCGACGAACAGGTAGTCCGTGTAATCGACTGTCTGGTTGGTTTCGCGGTCGGTGAAGGCGCCTGTATAGACGGCCTCCAGCTGGCCGATGCGCCCCTCCAGGGTCCAGCTGGTGTTGTCGAAGCTGTCGTCGATATTGTCGTCGTGAAAGCGGTTGATCTCGTAGTCGCCGAGATCCGGGTCAGAGAAAAACACCCCGTCCGAATCCAGTGACTGCTGCATGTGGCTGACCTGCAGGCTCCAGCGGTCGTTGATATCGTAGAGGCCGCTGAGGCGGAAGCCGTTGTAGACGGTGTCATTGATGTTCTTGGCGGTCCTGGTGGCATTGTCCGCAGTGAGAAACTCGACATCGCTCAGGTCGGCGGTCGACTGGAATCCCGCTCTCTGGGCATTCACCGGCACGCCATTGGCACGGGGCGTGCCTTCGGGCCGGAAACGGGCGCTTTCGCTGGCATCGCGAGTGCCGGCCACGTTGTCGATATAGCCGCCCATGCGGTCAACATAGACAACGCCGCGGAGGGTGAAGGCATCGGTCACCGGGAGGTTGAACATGCCGGTGACGTTGCTGCTCATGTCGCCGCCCCTGGTGAAGGCAGTTCCCAGTTTGACGCTGCCATAGGTGCCACTGGGGTCGGGCTTGTTGGTGATCAGTCGCACCGTGCCAGCCTGGGAGCTGCTGCCAAAGAGGGTACCCTGGGGCCCCGCCAGTACCTCGACCCGGTTCAGGTCGGCGGCATAGACGTCCAGGTTGCGTCCGGGTTGGGACAGGGGTTGATCGTCAAGATAGAGGGCAACGTTGGGTGCCAGGCCGGCAACGCCGGCGGTCGTCAGGTTGGGGGTGGTCGAGGCAACGCCGCGGATATAGATGGTGTTCTGGCCCGGGCCGCTGCCGCCGGCGGTGACGCCGGGCAGCTGGATCAGGTAGTCATTGAAGTTGGCGATCCCCATGTTGTTGAGAGAGTTTTCGCCCAGTGCCTGTACCGAGATGGGGATGTCCTGGGTGCTGGCGACGCGCTTGGTGGCGGTGACCAGAACCTCCTCCAGCCCCTGCGCCGCAGCGCCGGTGGCGATTGCCGAGCCCGCGACCGCACTGACTACGGCGCTGTAGAGCCTGCTTCGTTGACTGAGGGTTGTAGTGCTGGACATTGTTTGATCCCCTGGTTGCTAAGGTCTGGTTGGTTGCAGGTTGTGCGTTGATTGCGCCCCATTACGGGCTGCTGTGCGCATCAAAGCTTTCGATCCAAACTAATATCTTGTGGTGCGCGCACGTTTACAAGAGCGGCGAACACTTATGCAGAAGCGTGCAAATAGTGATAATTCGGGACCTATCGGCACAAATCGAGAATGATTAAAGATAATGGGTAGTATTTGTACAGATGCAGCACTATGATTTCAACCACAAATTTGGCGAGTTGAAGTGTAGCGCTGTAATTGTTTCCGAGGTGCCCTGCGCGAGGCGAGGTTGTTCCCTGGCCTGCGGGCAGTACAGTCTGATGCCTTGACGGGCAACGTGGGAGGTGGTTTTTTGAGTTCGACAGATGGTGTTCGCGCGACGCCTGGATTCCTGGTGGACAAGGCCGTTTTCTGGCCAGCCAGTGCGGTGTTGTTTGCCCTGGTGCTGTTCGCCGGCCTCAAGCCGAAACTCAGCGAGGGTCTGTTTCAGACGCTGCAGGACGCCATTGTCCTCTATGCGAGCTGGTACTACGTGCTTGTGGTCGCCATTATCCTGGTCAGTGTCGCCCTGTTCAGCCTCTCGCGCTTTGGCGATATAAAACTGGGGCCGGACCACGCCGAGCCCGCCTACGCCTATCCATCGTGGATCGCCATGCTGTTTGCCGCCGGCATGGGTATCGGGTTGATGTTCTTCGGCGTTGCGGAGCCGGTGATGCACTTTCTGACGCCACCCCAGGGCGAGGGCGGAACCGTGCCGGCGGCCCGGGAGGCCATGAATCTGACCTTCTTCCACTGGGGGCTGCACGCCTGGGGGATCTACGCCATTGTGGCCCTGATCCTGGCGTACTTTGCCTACCGCCACGATCTGCCGTTGACCATGCGTTCCGCCTTCTACCCGCTGATCGGTGAGCGGATCTACGGCCGTGCCGGCGCCACGATTGATGTGTTCGCGATTGTCTGTACTACCTGCGGCATTGCCACCAGCCTTGGTTTCGGCGTGCTGCAGATCAACTCCGGGCTGTCCTACCTGTTTGGCGTACCGATTTCCCCCGGGGTCCAGGTGGTACTGATACTGCTCACCCTGGGCCTGGCGGGCGTGTCGGTTGTGCTGGGCCTGGATGCCGGCATCAAGCGCCTGTCGGAACTCAATCTGAGTCTGGCGATCCTGCTCCTCGCGACCGTCCTGCTCGCCGGCCCTACGGTCATTGTGCTGCAGGCGACCATCGAGAACTTTGGCGCCTACGTCGGTGAGCTGGTAACCAAGACCTTCAATCTCTATGCCTACGACCCGACGGACTGGCTTGGGGGCTGGACCATATTCTACTGGGGCTGGTGGCTCAGCTGGGCCCCCTTTGTCGGCCTGTTCATTGCGCGTATTTCCCGCGGCAGGACCGTTCGCGAATTTGTCCTCGGCGCCATGATCGTGCCCTGTGGCTTTACCCTGTTGTGGATGGGGATTTTTGGCAACAGCGCCATTGAGCTGATCCTGCACGGCAACCAGAGCGGGCTCGGGGCCGCGGTCAGTGACAACCAGGCCATCGCCCTGTTCCGTTTCTTCGAGTACCTGCCGCTGTCGACCTTGCTGTCCGGTGTGGCCCTGCTGATGGTGGTAGTGTTTTTTGTCACCTCGGCGGACAGCGGCGCGATGGTGCTCAACATGCTCTCGGCCAACGGCCGCGACGATACCCCGCCGATACAGCGCCTGTACTGGGTTGGCGTGATTGGCGCCACCTCCATTGTGCTGCTGCTTGCGGGTGGTCTTGCGGCCCTGCAGACCGCCGCCATTGTGACCGCGCTACCCTTCTCCCTGGCCCTCATGGGCGCCATTTGGGGACTGGGGCGCGCCCTGCGCCGGGACGCCAACCGCCGCGATATCCACAGCGTGGCACCGCTGGTCACCTCGCCCGGGGACTGGCGCGAGAGGCTCGCCAACCTGTTGCGACACCCCGGTGACACCAGTGTGCATGCCTTTCAGCGGGACCTGGTGCTGCCCTCACTGAGGGCGTTTGCCGCAGAGCTGCAATTGCACGACGTGGAAGCGAAAGTGGTGAATGCGATTGCCGATGAGGGTGCGGTCCGGCTCGAGGTAAGCCATGCCGATGCCGTGGATTTCGTCTACGAAGTCCGTTGCCGCGCTCACCCGAGGCCGGTAGAGGCTGCCGTCGACACGCCGCTGGATGCCCTGGGCGACGCGGACAAATACTATCGGGCGGAGGTCCACCTGTTCCGCGGCGGCCAGGACTACGATGTCATGGGCTGGACGCGGGAGCAGATCATGCACGACCTGCTCTGGCAGTACGAGAACCACCTGCAGTTCCTGCGCTCGGTGCGCTAGCAGGTTCGGGACCTGACCCCAGTACCCACGGTGTGCTACGAGGTCTCAAGGCCGCGGAAAAACTGCTGGACATTGGTGCTCAGGGAATCCAGGTCGTAGCCGCCTTCCTGCACCACCAGGGTGGGCAGGAGCAGTTCGCTGATGGCAGTGCCCAGCCGCGCGAAGCCCTCGCTGGTGACAGCCACCTTGGCCTGGGGGTCGTCCTTGTAGATGTCAAAGCCCAGGGCGAGGACCAGGGCGTCGGGCTGGAACAGGGTAACGGCCGCCAGGGCTTCCTCCAGCCTGGCGAAAAAGTCCTCTTCGGAGGAGCCGTGGGGCATGGGCAGGTTGATGTTGTAGCCCAGTCCCTCGCCTGCG